>Ga0210398_10000643_pt1 | contig 38928 bp, 43 predicted proteins | sample IncBWC4OmetaG_FD_161047 | JGI IMG/M metagenome (GOLD analysis project Ga0210398, IMG submission 161047) | Forest soil microbial communities from Barre Woods Harvard Forest LTER site, Petersham, Massachusetts, United States - Inc-BW-C-4-O | ecosystem: Environmental > Terrestrial > Soil >... | reverse complement strand
GTGGAGGAGCAGAACGCCACCACCAACGAGATGTCGCGCAATGTGAGTGACGCCGCCCACGGCAGCGGCAAGATTGCCAGCAACATATCCGGTGTGGCGGAAGCGGCGCAGGGTACGACGCGCGGAGCCAGCGACACGCAGAAAGCGTCGCAGCAACTGGTGGAAACCGCAGCCGACCTGCGTCGCCTGGTCGAACGATTCAAGATCAATGCGGGCGCAGCAAATGCATCCCCAACTCAAGCACGGAGCAGGGCTGCCCATGCGGGTCGATAACCTCACGCCAACGCTGGCTTTACAGCACGAACAGACTAGGCCGATTTGCCTATGACTCCAGTTCGCATTTTGGTGGTTGATGATTCGGTAGTGATTCGCAAAGTTCTCTCCGACGCTTTGTCAGCGGACCCCGTTCTGGAAGTAGTCGGAGTGGCCAGCGACGGGCGGATCGCTATGGCGAAAATTCCCCTGCTGAAACCCGACCTGGTCACGCTCGATATCGAGATGCCAGTGATGGACGGTCTGGAAACGCTTACCGCGTTGCGCAAGCTGTACCCGAAACTTCCCGTCATCATGTTCAGCACGCTTACCGAACGCGGAGCGGCGGCTACCCTCGATGCTCTCTCGTTGGGAGCCTCGGACTATGCCACAAAGCCCAGCAATACCCGCAGTCCCGAAGTAGCGATTGAACGTATACGCACCGAACTGATCCCCAAGATCAAGGCGCTATGTGGTGTAAAGCCCTCGAAACTCCTACCCCTCGCAGCGGCCCGCCCTCCATTGAAGGTACGAGCGCGGATCGGCACACGGATCGAAATCGTGGCCATCGGCACTTCGACCGGCGGTCCGAACGCCCTGGCTGAAGTCTTGCCCAGAATCCCGAACGACTTTCCTGTACCGATTGTCGTGGTCCAGCATATGCCGCCGATTTTCACCCGCTTGTTGGCGGAGCGCCTGGCGAGTCGCTCGGCGATTCCCGTGGAAGAGGGCAGTGCTGGCGTAGTTCTTTCGCCCGGGCGCGCCTGGATTGCGCCGGGGAATTTTCATATGGAAGTGATCCGCTCGGGACTGGAGTGGCGGCTGAACCTGAATCAGGCACCTCCGGAAAATTCCTGCCGCCCGGCGGTCGATGTGCTGTTTCGTTCGGTAGCGCAGGCCTACGGCGCCACTGCTCTGGGAGTGGTAATGACCGGCATGGGCGCAGACGGCGTGCGAGGGGCTCGGGACATTCGCGAAGCGGGTGGGGAGGTCATCGTTCAGGACGAGGCCTCCGCCGTGGTGTGGGGAATGCCCGGCTTGGTGTATGCGGCGGGGCAGGCCGATGCCGTCTGTCCTCTGGATCGCCTGGCGGAGGAGGTCACCCGCCGCGTGCTGCAGAGCCGTCGTTCTCCCCCTCAGGCTGATCTGAAGAGTTATGTCACTGGGGGGGGGCCGCTCGAAAAATGACAATCGTTCCTCGCCCCGTTGCCGTGCCGTTCTCCCCTGCCAAAAGGGAAACGGTTGACCCTGTGTACCGGCAAATCCGCGACCTTGTCTACAAGGTTTCGGGTATCTATAAGGCGGAGGAAAAACTTTACCTTCTTGCGGATGGATGCGCCCGGCGCATGAAACAACTGAGCGTGCGGACTCCGCGCGAGTACTGGGATCACCTCACGGCGAATCCTAACCGCGATGGAGAACTTCGACACCTGCTGAACGAGATCACCATCGGAGAGACGTGCTTGTTCCGGAGCCAACCCCAGCTCGACGCGCTGCGGAAAGTCATCTTGCCTGAAATCGTGGCGGAAAAAACCAAGCGGATCATCAAGAGGCTGCGGATATGGAGTGCGGGTTGCTCCACCGGCGAAGAGCCCTATACCTTGGCGATGAACATGCTTGAGGAAAGTAATGGTCTGCTAAAAGGCTGGACCGTGGAGATTCTCGCCACCGATCTGAACGATCGCTCAGTGGAGACCGCCAAGATTGGCATTTACGGTGATTACGCGCTGCGATCGACCACGGACTACTTCAAACGCAAGTATTTCTCGACCGTCGATGAGAAGAAGCTGCAGGCGCGCCCGGAGGTGAAAAAGCTGATCACATTCAGCCGGCTGAACCTTCAGGACGACTCCAAGATGCATTTCATGAAAGGTATGGATCTCATCTTCTGCTGCAACGTGCTGATCTATTTCGACGGCGCCTCCAAGTCAAAGGTGATCAACCACTTTTTCAGCAACCTTAATCTTGGTGGCTATTTCTTTCTCGGGAGCTCGGAATCGCTGATGAAACTGAACGACCAGTTTCACCTGGTCCATTTTCCCGGAGCGATCGGTTATTGGAAACCCTCCTCGCTCCAGAGTGGCAAGTTATGATTACCTCTGTCGCCGCAACGATTCGGGAGCGTGTGCAGCACATTAAGACCATACCCGCAATCCCGGCAGTATTCCTGCCTCTGCTCAAGATGTTGAGCAGTTCCACCGAGGAAGTAGCCCTGGACGAAGTGGTACGGCTGGTATCCTACGACGGCACCATTGCCGCACAATGCCTGCGCGTGGCCGGCTCACCCCTGTTTGGACTAGCGCAGACTCCCAAGTCCATCAAGGGAGCGGTGATTAGCTTGGGCTTGCGTCGGGTCGAAACCATTGTTCTCACCTGTTGTCTGGGACAAGCTTTCCCGGCGGGAAACTGGGCACTGGATCCGGCGGTATTTTGGAGACATTCGCTGGGATGTGCAATGGTGTGCCGGAAATTCAGCGAGAAGTTGACCGCTGCGGATGGTGAAAAAGCCTATATGGGCGGACTTCTGCATGATATCGGGTTCATGGTGAACTGCCTGGTTTTTCCCAAGGAGTTTGCCACCGCGATCGAGCTTGCCCGCCACGACGAGATTCCGCTGTACGAGGCGGAACATGCCACAATGGGGTTCACGCACTGCGAGACCGGACGGGCGCTGGCCGAAAAATGGAAACTGGCCGACGACATTGTCGAAGTCATCGCCTATCATCACACCCTCGAACAAAGCCATGAAGCGCCGTCCCTTGTGGCCCTTGTACACCTGAGCGACCTTCTCTGCCGCATGCGTGCCCTGGGTTACGGATACTATGAGCGGCAGAAAGTGGACTTAATCTCTGATCCCGCTTGGGCCATTCTCGCGAAGGAGCACCGCGATCTGGAAGGTGTGGACTTGGTGCGGTTCACCTTTGAGCTCGATGAGGCCGTCGAACAGATTCACGACTTAGTATCCGCCGTGTTCGGCTCAAAGGCGGCTGCATCCTGATCCGGTTACGCCTGGAGTCGGGAACTGCTCTGTTCCTAGTTTTGAATCTGGGGGGACACGATTACGGGCAACCCTTCAAACCGCAGCCTGACCTCAAGAACCGGGGAGTCTGACATAGGCTGCAGGAAATAGTCGCTACCGGTGATTACTGTGGGTGGAGAGAGCAGGCCGACTTCCCCAGTAATTTTGTTCTTGAAGTTACCCGACACTTCCCGAGGGCGTCCGCTCCATCTAGGCAATTTACAGGGTAGTTCTTTGTATCTTTTCAATAGTGCTCAGTCTCGCAACCCGAAGAACCCAGTCGTGTTAGCATCCCGCGCGAATCCCGCAGCACCGATCAGGAGTCTAGCTGCGAACGTCCAGGCCAATCCATATCGCCTCGGCCTCGAACAGGAAAGGCAGTTCGATGCGGTCGCCGACAGCCGGCGAAAAGACCTCATAGTCGCCGCCAATGATGATCGTAGGAACCGACAGCATACACTTATCTTGAAGACCATCAATCTTCGCTTTGAAGTTACCGGCCACCATGTTGCAGATCTCACCTACGGCGTCGCTCATGTGGGAGGCAGCTTCGGTCACCGGGACGGCCAGCATCTTGGCAGCGATCTTTGACGCGCAACTCTTGCTGCAGCGGACGCACAGGACACCGCAGAGTTCGCCGGCAAGACCCACCATGCCGGTCACCTCCCTGACTACAGGAGGATCTGCCTGCCCCGGGACAGAAATTTCGGCCCCAACCATCATGGAGAACACTTCTTTAACGGCCTCCCGCAAGAGTAAGCGCCAAGAGTCGAGAGGTGGCGAATTCCTGCCGGCAGGCGAACTCGTGAATGCACTCACGACTGGCTCCGGAGTACTGGGATGACGTGTTCTTTGACCTGATCGGGAGTGAATGGCTTCCGAATATATCCTTTGGCGCCGAGCGACAAGGCTTCGAGAACGCTCTTCTCCCCACCCTCTGTTGTGATCATGACGATGGGAACGTTCTTGGCGTTATCCATCTCTTTCAAGCGCCTGACAAATTCCAATCCGTCCATGACCGGCATGTTGATATCGCTGAGAATCAGGTCGAAAGTATTCACGCTCGCCAGTGCCAAGCCCTCGGCTCCGTTGGAGGCTTCAAAGACCTTCCCAAGATCCATGCCCGCCTGTCGCAGGCACCGCTCTACAATCTTCCGCATCACTGAAGAATCATCTACGATCAATGCTCGAATCGACATTCATTTCTCCGTTGACATCCAACTCGAAAAACCTGGTTCGCAGGCCAGTCTCTGTTTGAAACCTTCCAGAGCCTGCGCATTCTAATCGACACTATCCCTCAGCAACTGTGGTGACGAGCTTTGTTCCCAAGAGTCTGGCATCGGAGTGCCGCGGAACGCCGGCCCCATGATCCCAGAACCGTTTCCCGACTCATCCTCTTGCGCAGGTGGAAATGCCAAGCTATAGAGTTCCGATTCGTTGTCGAGCGTCGGCTACTTCGGTGATTCTGACGCCGTAATTCCCGTCCACAATCACCACGTGTCCGCGGGCGATTACCTTATCGCCGAGGAGGAGGTCGGCGGGTTCGTGTACCTCGTGATCGAGCTCAATCACCGAGCCAGAGGCCAATTCCAGTACCTCTCGCAAGGGTAGAGTGCGCTGTCCGAAGCGCAGCGTGAGATTCAGATTAACGCCGAGCAAGAGATCAAAATTGGGCTCATGGCTCACGGCCAGATTGCTCACTTGGAGGTCTGCAACCGGAGGCGGAACTGCAGCCGCGGCGCTGATTGACGAAAGGCTGGCCATGAGTTCTGGGCTCAGCCCGAGTTCCAGCATGAGCTTGGAGGAAGAAGCTTGAGAAGCGAGGAGTGTGAAGTTCACTCCCGCCGAGCTCGTGGGCTCCATGTGCTTTACTTCCAGCTTGGTTTCACCGAACAGGCTCCCTAACTTCACGGCAGCCAGACCAGCCACCTGCCGCAGGAGTTCCTCGAGCGCATCCTTGTGATCCTGATTCGGCGCGATTGACGGATCCTGGGTTTCTCCGACAAACTTCTGTGCCACCGCGAGGGCATCCACGCTTTGAAGCTGGATGAGTGCGTTGCCTTGGAGCGCTCCGGATGCTGACAACTGAAAGCAGACAACGGAAGTCTCGGCGGATGGAGCTGCCTCCGTTGTGTCGATCTCTACCTCCCAGTTTGCGCCGAGCGCCTGCGAGAATACCTTTTTGGTTGCCTCGCAGAAGGCATCCGCAAACGAGTGGAGCCGAGTTCCTGGGGTGATTGTTGGCATCTATGATTTCCTTTCCTCTCCAGCGAAAACCAGTTGCTGTCCTACTTGGGCGGCCCGCAGCCTTCCCTGGCGTACCGGATTCGCTGCAAAGATTTCGCGGCCGGCAAGGATGAGAGACGCAGACTTTAGAACAGGAATTCCGAGGTTGCACACCTGTTGGGGGACGAGTCCCGCGATGGTATTAACGGGAAGCTTGATCGCCGTGATTCCCAGCTCAATGGGAAATGAACATTCCAACATCTTGGCCATCATTTGCCCACCGTTTCGGGCGGCTTGCCGAGATTTGCCATAGGACCCGTCAGCAGAGAGTTTGCGCAGGAGCGTATTGGATATCGAAACCGGGAAAATCAGGTTCAACGTGCCCGTCGTTCCTGCCAGTTTGACTTCAAAGCTCAGGCACAGGGTCTTTTCAGTGGGCGCCAGGAAACGCTGCATTTGCGCGGGAGGCTGACGTCCGTCCAAATCGAGCTTGGTACCGAGAGGAGTCCATGCCGATTCCAATTCGCGGCAAATGATCTTGGCCACCCCCTCCATGATCTGCTCTTCAATCTCGCTGACCTCCCGGGTGAAGACGTCGCAATGGCCGATTCCACCCAGCAGGATGTCAACCAGAGGAAACACGAGGGAGTGGTCAATCTGCATGGCCGCCTCCGCGCTCATGTGTTCAACCCGGAAACACATCATGTATGTGATCTCGGGTATCCGCTCGAGGAATTCGCTGTAGGCCAGTTGCTCGATCGAAACCAGGGTGACTTCAAAAGACACTCGCAGATACGCGCCCAGGGATTGGGTTAGGCTGCGCGCAAAACCTTCGTGCAGGCCATTGACCGCAGCGACCTGCTCCCCCGTGAGTTGCCCGGACTGCCGGAAAGTGCACGGCTTGATCAAACGCGTGTCTTTTCTCTGGTGGTCATCCTGACGGCCAGAGGCGGCACGCACCATTGCGTCGATTTCTTCTTGAGTAAGAACTCTTTCCATGGAATCGCGGTACCTGAACCCCTAGTCGCTGGCATTCGTTAGAACAAGATTAGCCACTAGGCAGCTTCTGCCTAGCAGCGATGCACGGGAAGTGCCAAAGTCCAAAGGGAAGAAAATCTGGTGTGAGTCGGCTATGAGAGCGGTCTCACCCGGATAATTCCGGCGAGCGAACCAGGGTCGAGCGCTGCGTGTCGAGATATTCATGCATGTAGCTCTGTTCCTGCTGAGAAGAGAAGAGGAATGCGAATCCGTACCGGTTGACTCTGCAATTCGTTACTCTGGCGGCGATTCTCCTCGAGATCGAGGTCCCGGGCAACGTCAGAATTAAAGTAACCACCGTGCCGATCTCGAGAGACGCTCGGCTTTCGACGGCGAGTCCATCCTCGCTAAGATCGATGCAGCGTGCGTCGAGCAACGCGGAATGAAGATCGTCGATTTGGAGGAATAAACGAAAATTAGCACGAAAACGCGGCGCCCGGTACCCGAAATCGTATATTTTGTCTGTCATTCCGTTCCCTCTCGGAAGCTAATTCATCTCGTTGCACATTGAGCGCCATCGTAAGCAAGTTCGGCGTTCAGAGTTCTCATTCAGCCTAACAATTCCACTCCTGAAGGCGACCGTGGGGGAACTCCGCTACCCTAACCGCCGAATCTGCCGTTGCTCAATCGGCACATCGAGGGTATTTCTTGAGCTTTTCGAACGAGTTTGCCTCAGGCCCCGTTACCTTCGATATTGACCCTGGGGAGTTTACGTGTTTTGGCAGACCTGTTGCATGTCAACTCGGCAGATGTTGCCTAGTTCTCACGGGACTCCAATGCAAGCAGTGATGGAAGCGCCGAAGATGGCGGAGCGTCAGCTGGTCGACGCATTCACCGCGTTCATTGGAGCGGCAGACCGGCTTGAGGACACACACCGGCAATTGCACGACGAGGTGGCGGAACTACGAAGTCAACTGGAGGAGCGCAATCGCGCCCTTGCCTCCAGTGTCGCCGAAACCGAGCGTATGCGCGTTCTGCTGCGTCAGATACTGGACGCTTCGCCCTGCGGCGTGGCGGTACTCAAGACGAGGAGCGAGGAAGTTGTCCTGTTGAATCCCGAGGCTTGCAGACTTCTCGATGTTCCGGAATCGGCGCGGTGGCGCGACTTGCCGGGATCGTTGCAGACGGCGGTGAAGGCAGTAGGCGGCGAGTCGTGCTCTCATGGTCACGAACAAGAGATCCTGGTTGAAAAAGACGGTCGCAGGCTTTGGCTGGCGATTCGCCATAGCAGAATGACGAGCCCTATCGAGGAAACAGGCGGCGTCGCTTCTTCCTGTCTGGTTCTGATTATCAGCGATGTGACGGCGCACCGGAACGCCGAACAGGAGCGCGAGAAGTCACGCAACATCATTGCGCTCGCCGAGATGGCAACGGTTCTTGCCCACGAGATCCGCAATCCGCTGGGCACCCTGGAGTTGCTAACGGGCTGCCTGGCCGGCGATCCGGGGCTGGGGGAGGAATCGAAGCGATGCGTCCAGCATCTGCGAGCGGGAGTACGGTCTCTCTCGGCTACGGTGAATAACGTGTTGTGCTTCCACAACCCTGGGACGCAGCAGATGTGTCCTTTGGATCTTGGTTCGGTTCTGAAGGGGAGCATCGAGTTTGTGCGTCCGTTGGCACAGCAAAAAGGCGTCGAGCTTACGCTGCGAGAGGCGCTGAACAGCGCCCAGATCAGCGGCGATTCCAATGGATTGCGGCAGATGATCCTGAATCTGGCCTGCAACGCGCTACGACACACGCAGGCCGGGGGCGCCATAACGGTTACGGCAGCACTCAAGGCAATGGCGTCCGGACAGACCGCGGTCGTCGAGTTCGCCGACACGGGCAGCGGCATCCGCCCGGAGGATCTGCCGCACATTTTCAAAGTGGGATTCAGTACCACCGGGCAGACCCCGGGACTTGGTTTGACGGTCTGCCAGCGAATCATGGAACAGCATAACGGCACGGTCAATGTGCGCAGCCAATTGGGGCGAGGCACAATCTTTAGCCTGCAGTTTCCGGTCCTATGAACACCCTCACCACCAAATCGCTATTGGTTGTGGACGACGAGCCCGGCATGCGAATGGCTCTAAAGACAAATTTCGAGCGTGAAGGCTGGCTGGTAACCGTTGCCTCGGGCAGCACCGAGGCTCTGCGCAAGCTTGAATGCCAGCGCTTTCCTCTGGTCATTACCGATGTCCGCATGCCGGATGGTGACGGCATACAACTGATGCGCTCTCTCCGCGCCTCCAGCCCTGCGACTGCAGTGATCGTGCTTACAGCCTTTGGCAATGTGCCGGAGGCAGTCGAAGCCATGAGGGGCGGGGCTTGTGATTACTTGACCAAGCCAATTTCGTTTGAAGAGTTACAGTCGGCCGTGGAACGTGTGATGCGCCAGGCAGGTAGTCTGCCAAAGATTGCGGCACCGTCAGGGGCGATTGTCGGAACCGCTGTAAGCCTGTTGCGAGCCTTGGAGCGGGCCCGCCACGCCGCCAGAACCGATGCAGATGTTCTCATCGAAGCGGAGAGTGGCACCGGCAAAGAACTATTCGCCCGCTACATTCACGAGAACAGCGACCGGCGGAACCGGCCGTTCGTGGCCGTGAATTGCGCGGCGGTGCCGGAGCACCTGCTGGAGAGCGAGCTTTTTGGCCATGTGCGCGGTGCTTTTACTGGTGCCACCGCTTCCAAAGCGGGGAAATTCGAATTGGCGGAAGGCGGGACCCTGTTGCTCGATGAAATCGGCGAAATGCCGCTTCATCTGCAGCCCAAGCTGCTGCGCGCACTGCAGGAGCGCGAGATTGAGAGGCTTGGGGACACCCGCGGGACGCCGGTGAATATCCGCATCATCGCCACGACCAATGCTTCACTTCCCGCCATGGTGGAACAGGGGAAGTTTCGGGCCGACCTTTATTATCGCCTGAACGTAATTCCCCTTCCCATCCCTCCCCTGCGGGAACGCCGGGAGGATATCCCGGTGCTGGCCGATTTCTTTGCGCGAAAGTTTGCCAGCGAGGCCGGACGGCCAATGCCTATTTTGCATCCCGGGTTTATAAGTGGCCTCGAAGCCCACACCTGGCCGGGAAATGTACGGGAGCTCGGCAATTTCATGCGCCGAGTGCTCACCTTGAGTGATGGCAATGAGATTGGTCCGGAATGCCTGAAGGAACTCTCCGGCACGATCTGTCCCAGGACGCCATCAATGTCTCCGGCTTCTCTTGGTGCAGGAACGTCAATGCGCGAATTCGAACGCCATTTGCTGGAAGCAACACTGCAGTGTACTGGCGGAAACCGGACCCGCACCGCCGAAATGCTGGGAGTTAGCCTGCGAACCATAAGGAACAAAATTCGAGAACACGGTCTGCCGCCGAGGAGGTATGCATGAACGACGTATCCACACCCATGATGAACATGATGCAGAAGGTTCTGGATGTCACCGTACAGCGCCATAAGCTGGTGGTTGCGAACATGGCAAACCTGGACACTCCGGGGTATCACACGAAGGATCTGGATTTTCGCAGCGAACTTAGACGTGCCGCGGCGTCGGATGACGACGAAACCCCGGTGCCGGTCGCGCGTTCCGTTCCCGGACTCCTGGAACGGCCCGACGGCAACAATGTGAGCCTGGACCGCGAGGGCCTGCTGCTGGCGGAAACGCAGATGCAGTTTGGCTTGGGAATTCAGTTACTGCAGCACGAATTCCATAACTTATTGAGCGCAATCAACGGTGGAGGAGGCCAAGGATGAGCATGTTTTCGACGCTTGAGATCAGTGGTTCGGCATTGACTGCCGAAAGGCAGCGGGCCGAGGTGGTGGCGGCAAACATGGCCAACGCAGAGACGACGCATACTCCCACCGGCGGGCCCTATCGCCGCAAAGAGGTAGTATTTGCGTCCTCGGGGAATCGTCCCTTTCAGATGATGCTGGCGGGATTCCACCCGACGCTGAGTGGCAACCAGCCAGCCGTACGGGTGCAGCGCGTGGTGGATGATCCCACTCCCTCGCTGATGCGATATGAGCCGGGCCACCCCGACGCCAACAAGGACGGATACGTTGCATACCCGAATATCAACCCGGTCCAGGAAATGGTTGATCTGATGGGAGCGGTTCGCTCCTACCAGCTCAATGCCTCTGCCATCACCGCGACCAAGCAGATGATCCAACAGTCAATCGAACTTCTGAAGTAGAGCTTCTCCAAGGACAACGAAGATGAACAGCACAATTACTTCCGGTCTGCCGGCCTTCACCGGAACTCTGCCCACCGGCCCCACCGTGCCATCGAGTTCTGAGGCGGGAGGCGGTTTTGGCGCCACCCTGAGGGATGCCATCAGCCAGGTCAACGACCTCAATGACGCCAAGGATCAGAAGGTCGCGTCGTTGCTGCAGGGCGGACAGGGTGATGTCCACAACGTCATGATCGCAGTGGAAAAGGCGGACATCGCCTTTCAGCTCATGATGCAGGTCCGAAACAAGATTGTGAACGCCTATCAGGAAGTTTCGAAGTTGCAATTTTAGGCGATGCTAATCCAGCGAAATTAAGCCCATGCCACCCTTGAGCAAAGTACAGAAACAGCTGACAGATTTCCTCGCCGGTCTCACCGTCAAACAACGTCTATTGCTCGCTGGAGCGGTGGTGTTGACGATCGGGGTCCTGGCGGCGTTCGCGCATCTGATCTCAACCCCGGACTATGTGCCTTTGATGACGGGGATGGAGTCGACCGATGCGCAGGCGCTGGGGGCAAAGCTGGCTGCAAAAAACATTCCCTATCAGCTTTCCGCGGATGGCAAGGGTGTGAATGTGCCCAGCGATAAGCTTGATTCCAGCCGCATGGAGGTAGCATCGGACGGGATGCCACATAGTGGCCGGCTTGGATTTGAGTTATTTGACAAACTGAACTGGGGGCAGACCGAGTTCGACGAAAAGGTGAACTACCAGCGGGCGCTCGAAGGAGAACTGGAGCGCTCCATCCAGACTCTACGAGATGTGGAAAGCGTCCGGGTCCACCTCGTAATGTCCACAGACTCCGTCTTCCTTGATCGCGAACGAGCAGCGAAGGCATCGGTGATTCTCAAGTTGCGCTCCGGCCGTCTCTCTCCGGAAACAGAGCAGGGAATTGCGCGCCTGGTTTCGGGTGCCGTGGATAAACTCGCTCCGGAGGATGTCACCGTAATCGATGCGGACACCAACCGGCCGCTTGGGACACCGAGGCACGGCGCGTATTCCGGTGACCGGAGCCTGGAGGAGGAGTGCACCGCCAGGCTGCTCGAGACGCTTGAACCGGTGGTCGGTGCGCAACACGTACGAGCGAGCGTCAACGTGGAGTATGACCCCAGCAGCAGCGAGGAGAGCCAAGAGACGTATGACCCGAAAAGCGCGGTTGCAGTGGCTTCTCAAACCTCGGAGGAGCGGGCCGGCGGGGGCATGACAGGCGGCGTCCCGGGAACATCCAGTAACGTCCCCGGTGCGGGCGGCGGCGCAAAGCCGGCGGCAGACGGTGGAGATGGGATGCAGCTTTCGAAAAGCGCGAGCAATACGTTCGCGGTCAACAAGATTGTTCGCCACACTGTCGAACCTGCGGGCCGCATCCGAAGGATCTCAGCAGCCTTGCTCGTGGATGACGCAATCGAGGTGAAGCAGGAAAACGGGAAGCGCTCTGAATCGCGTAGAAAACGGACGCCGGATGAGCTTAAGCAGATCGAGGATTTGGCCAAAGCGGCCATCGGGTTAGATGTCGCTCGCGGAGACAGTGTGACCGTGCAGAATTTATCTTTCGAACAGACTCCGGTGGATGGGCCGGTGAAGCCCAGCGCCAGTGAGCGAGTACGAACCACTTTGAATGATTGGTCCAGCATCGTACGGTACGCGGCGTTGATCCTGTTGTTCCTCCTGGTCTACGCCCTGCTACTCAGACCGCTGAAAAAGCAGCTGATCTCCACCTTCCGTGAACTACCGGCACGGATTGCCTCCGGCAAAGTGCAGGCTGCGGGCATTGCGGGGGGAGACTTGGGTGCCTTGCGGGAAGGGACAAACTTATCAGAGGAGCAACAGCGCGCAACCGCGCTCAAGAAAGTGCTTGTCGAAAAAGCAAAAACTGAACCTGCCGCAACCGGGAAGTTGGTTCAAGCATGGCTGAATGAGGGTAGCAGATGACAGTCGCCGCACCTTCGCGGATGAATGGCGTTCGCAAAGCAGCAATCCTCATGGCAGTAATGGGGGAAGAAGCTGCCAGCGCGATTTACCGGACTCTCTCGGAGCAAGAAGTGGAAGTCGTCACCAAGGAGCTTGCGGAATTAGGGAGCGTGCCGGCGGAGGTTGCGCACCTTGTGTTGGAAGAGTACAGCAAACTCGCCCTAACCCAGGGTTATCTGGCAACCGGCGGAATCGAGTTTGCAACCCGCCTGCTTGTGAAGGCTTTTGGGACCGACATCGCTAACAATCTTTTGCAAAAGGTGGTGCGTTTACAGGAACTGAGCGTCGGCCAACTGGACTCACTGCAGAAGGCTGACCCGCAACAGTTGGCCAAGTTTCTCGAGGGTGAACATCCCCAGACGATTGCGCTCATTCTAGCGCATCTCGATGGAAAGCAGGCGTCAGCGCTCTTGATGAAACTACCGGAACAGGTTCGAGCGCAGTCCGTCAAGCGTCTCGCACAGCTGCGGCAATTTTCGCCGGAGATGGCGGAGAAAGTCTCTGTCGTTCTTAACCGGCGGTTGCTCTCGCTGGGGGAACAGAGCCGGAAAACATACGCCGGTTTCAAGAGTGTTGCCGAGGTGATGAACCGGCTGGAACCAGCGGCGGCGAAAACGATTCTCGAAAACATCGAACAAGACGATCCCAAGACGGCCATCAGCATCCGTAACTTGATGTTCACTTTCGAGGATCTCCTGGGAGTTGCCGACGTCTCGGTTCGCGAGTGGCTGGGGTCGATGGACAAGAAGGCGCTGGCGCTGGCATTGAAAGGTGCGAGTGCGGATCTGAAAGATCACGTCTTCCGAGCGATGTCCTCGCGGGCCGTTGAAATGCTGAAGGAAGATATGGAAGCACTGGGTCCGGTGCGCGGCAAGGATGTGCTTCAGGCGCAGCTGGAAGCGGTGACTTTGTTACGTAAGCTGGAAGCCGACGGTAAAGTGACCTTAAAACCCGAGGGAGAAGATGAATATGTTGTGTGACAACCCTTCCCAGAGCATGATTCCCGTCGTCGAGGCCTTCCTCTATCTGGACACAGTTGGGGTCGGGGCGGCCTCGGAACTCCGGGCTGCCTCTTCGGGTGAGGCGGGCGAAGAAAAAGCCGCCCAGGCCGACAAAACAGCCCGCGTCAGCCAGGAGGAGATGTCTTCCATCGTCGCGAAAGCCACCGCGGAGGGAATAGCACAAGGCGAACGCCAGGCGGCGGCGCGTCTTGAAAAGGATTTGGAGCAGGAGCGGAGGCGCGTGGCCGACACGATCGTCGAGTTTCAACGGCAACGTACAGACTACTTCGCAAAAGTTGAGATTGAGTTGGTTCACCTGGCGCTGGCGATCGCCACCAAGATCCTGCATCGTGAATCGCAAGTTGACCGGATGGTGGTCGCCGGACTTGTGAAGGTAATGATCGAGAGACTGCAGCAGAAGACCAAAATAATCGTTCACATACGACCGGAAGATGCTGAAAGCTGGAGACACTACTTCCGCGACAATGTAAATGTGCAGGTTGTAGAGGATTTTACCCTGGAGCCAAAAGCGTGCCTGCTCGAAACCGAGCTGGGCATTGCTGACTTGGGATTGGACGCTCAACTTAAAGAAGTGGAGCAAGGCTTTTTCGACCTGCTGGCGCAAAGACCTGAAGCGAAATGAATTCCAGCCCTCTCGATCCCTACGCAAATTGGTTGCGCACTAGCTCCACCGTCCGCTGGACAGGGCGCGTGACCCAGGTCGTAGGGAACCTGGTGGAATCCGCCGGCCCGTTCTGTTCGGTGGGAGAATCCTGCGAGATCATCGCTTCGGGGGGCTCCCACTTTCCCGGTGAGATTGTTGGATTCCGCGGTTCCAGTGTGCTTTCTATGACCCTGCAGGCCCCTGAAGGAATTCGGTTCGGCGATCAGATTGTCAGTTGGGGAGCAAGGCCAGCCCTTCGAGTTGGGCCCGAATTGCTGGGAAGAGTCATCGACGCCACCGGCAAGCCTTTGGATTCGATGGGGGAGTATCGAGCGACGAAATCAAGACTCATCGACGGGATGGCACCGCTGGCGCTTGATCGGACAGTGATCAGCGAGCCGTTAGGTTGCGGCATTCGGGCAGTGGACGGCTTTCTGACTTGCGGGCGCGGACAGCGAATAGGGATTTTCGGCGGAAGCGGAGTAGGGAAGAGCACGCTGATTGGGATGATGGCCCGAGGCACGACGGCCGACATGACCGTGCTGGCTCTGATTGGGGAACGTGGCCGCGAGGTCAGAGAGTTTCTTGACTCCTTGGGGCCGGAAGGACGCGCGCGGTCCGTTGTCGTCGTATCAACCTCAGACCAATCTCCGTTGTTGCGGATCCGGGCGGCGATGGCAGCCACCGCGGTAGCTGAATACTTTTGCGCTGAGGGGAAAAACGTTTTACTGGTCGTGGATTCTCTGACTCGGTTCGCCATGGCGCAGAGAGAAATTGGTCTGGCGGCGGGGGAGCCCCCCACCGCAAAGGGCTATACGCCTTCGGTGCTTTCCATGCTGGCCCGGCTGGTCGAGAGAGTCGGCCGCTTTTCCCAAGGGAGCATAACCGCCTTCTACACCGTGCTTATGGAAGGCGACGATCAACAGGATCCGATCGTGGATACGGTTCGATCGCTGCTCGACGGCCACATTCTTCTGGACCGGCGGCTCGCCCTGCGCAATCACTATCCGCCAATTTCAGTGTTGGACAGCCTGAGCCGGTTGATGCCCAATGTCTGCTCGCGCGAACACATGCAGAAGGCGGGTGCACTGCGGCTGTTGCTGGCCGCCTACGCCCGGTCCGAGGATCTGGTCCGAATTGGCGCCTATCAGCGAGGAGCGGATCCCACCCTGGACAAAGCCCTGGCCGCCTTGCCACAAATCGAAAAGTATCTGCAGCAGGAATCGAGCGAGCGAGCGCCACTGGTGGCGAACCTGCAACAGTTGCTCGCTCTTCCGAGTTAACCCATGTCCTTCCATTTTCCTCTGGCGGCCGTCCTGCGATACCGCGAAAGTATGGAACAACGCGAACATCTTGCGCTCGAGAGATTGCAGCAGGAGATTGCGCGGGTTGAAGTGAGGATGCGGCAGATCGGTGAGGATCGCTCGACCGCCGCGCAGACTCTTCTTGCAGACCTTGCTCGCGGCACTCGCGCGGCTGAGGTGCAGGCTGCGTATGAAGACCAGCGTGCTCTGGCACAGCAGCAAGAGGGGTTCGAGACCCTGTCGCGGGAGTTGAAAAAGAAGTGGCGCCAGCAGCTCGTGACCTACGAGCTGGCGCGACGCAATCGCGAGACCGTGGAGAAGCTTCGCCAGAAGCAACTCGATGCCTACAGCCGGGAGCAAGCCAAACGTGAACAAGCCGTGATCGATGACCTTTTCTTAATGCGGCGACGGCGCGGCCAATAGGCAGCCTTTGCCCACCATCTTCTAGGCAAAGGTTGCCCAGTCGATCGATTCCCAACCATTTCTCTTTCCTTCTAATCGGCAGAACCGAAAAAGTCTTTAGTTAACTACGAGCTCCTGCCAGGCCGGCACTCGTCTCTAATCCGGACCTTTTGGCCGTTTGCTTGCAATGTACTGTCCGGGTCAGTGAAGACAGTGATTGCAGTCATGCCAAAAGTCGCAGCCGGTGAAGTACCAGCGATGCCTTCCTCGTCGAAGATCGCTTTCGCCGTTCAAGGGGCAACGCAATCGTTTTCGGATTTGCTCGAGCGGGCTAACTCATCTCCGAGCGAGGTGTCTGGAACCAAGCAAAATTCACGCCAAGGACTTGCGCAAGAAAATCACTCTCCTGTCGGCAGTCCATACAAGCGCGACGCCAAATCGTCGGATTCGCCCGCAAGCGATTCGCAAGGGCATGGAAGCGCCGCGAGTCGAGCTCCGCTGGCCAGTCCCGATCGCTCGGACAAGGCGGCTACCGTTGTGGCGGCTCAAGCGACGCTTGCATCCGCGCCCAGCTGGAACACAGGCTCTGCACTTTTCACGCCCAGCGCACTGGCTGCGGGCGCGGCTCCGAATGATGAGGGGACCTCCGCTTCCGATTCGGCAGCAGACACACCTCTAGACTCGGCTCCGGTTGCGATACAGCCGACGCTCTCGCCCTCGCTTCCCTGCAACGGGGGGATCAACGGCTCCGCCTGCGCGACCGTCCTCAGTGGCGCTGTGCCGAATGACGGCGCGACGTCCTCGTCGGTTTCCGGGGCAGGATCAAACGTCAATCCCGATTCAACCAGCGAATCAACTTCGCCGCTAACGCTTTCTGAAGAGGTTGTTCGGGCTGCACCGCAGCCAGGTGCGAGTATTCAGGATGCGGCCATCCCCGGGAGTGCGAACACGAGCGACGCAAGAACCGTGGCAAGCGTCAGTACAAATCCATCGGGCGTACCGCTGCTTGATGCAACGCAATTCGGCCATAGGTCCCTGCCCTCGATTTCGCTCCCCAATCCTGCACACGGTCCGGTAGAGACCGGCGATGAAGCCCACAAGGCGAAAGCCACAGTGGCATCTGCGCCCGAGCCGGTGGGGACTTCACCCAGTACGGTTTCTCCGACACTCATCTCTCTGATCCCTACTCCGGATCCGGGGAAGATCGACCTCGGTGCTACGAAGGGCACGCGAGACAAGCCGGCAACAGATAAGTCCAGAGTTAGCGGTACCCCGGACGGCTTGGGAGCCACGGAGAAGACTTCTGAAGTAGCGGGCAGTGAAAAAGCTCAGTCGGGCAAGGACTGGGCGACATCCTTCGCGGGCACGTCGGCGACGGGCCAGAGCGCAGGCACCACTCCAGCAAGCACAGTTGATCTGCTTCCATCGTTTTCCATAACTGGAACTCAATCCTCACCCATCACCACCGATGGCAAGAGTGCAAGCGAGGTCATACTTCCCGGAGCCAGCGATCAGCAACCTGGCAAACTGGAGCAGAGCTCGACGGGCGTTGCGGAGGCTCAGACCCCGGGGGAAACGGCAGCAGTTTATCCCTCATCTCTTGTGCAGTCGGCAAAACTAGTCGAGCGCATCGGCGAGGCTGAACTTCGGCTTGGGATACGGGCCGGGGAATTTGGCAGTGTCGACATCCGGACCTCGATGGTTCACAACCAGTTTACGGCTGAGATCTCCGTCGAGCGCGGAGAACTTGGACGTGTGATGGCAGCAGAACTCTCAAGTTTGCAAAGCCGGCTCACGGAACAAGGCGTGCCGGTGGCGAGCATCACGGTTCAGAACCACACCGGCGGCCCTTCCACGGCTTCTGATCAGCAGAACCCGCGAGGCGGGCAACAACAGTACGCTGCGAATTTGGCAAGTGCACGAGAAGAAGGTCCGATGCCGATGTTGGTTGCCTTCGAAGCAGCCGCTCCGGCGTCACGACTTGATATTCACATGTAAGGGCGGAAAGCAGACAGGATCGAACCGCAACAAGAGGAGGATTACTCATGAACATCCAAGCATTGCCAGGCATCACGACGGGACTAGCAACGACCCCGCTTAGTACCAAGGGCGCCACCAGCTCAACAGCTCCCAGCAGTTCAGTTCCAACCCTAAGCTCCAATAGCGCAGAGCAAACCTTCATCTCGTTGTTGGTGACGGAATTGCAATCCCAGGATCCTACTCAGCCAATGGATCCAACCCAGATGGTGGGCCAGATGTTCTCGATGAATCAGCTGCAGCAGCTAATCAATATCAACTCGACGCTCTCGTCTGCCTTGGGGGGCAGCACTGCGAGCGGCACCTCGGGTGCGGCAGCTTCCGTCGCCGGCCCTGCATCGCCCGCGGCGATTTCGTCTAACATGGCCACTTCGCTATTGCACGCAGCCACTCTGCTGCCTGCAAACGCAGCGGCCTCGTACGCACAGCAATTACTGACAGGAGTAAAATAATGGCATCATTTTCGATTCCTCTATCCGGCCTGGCTGCCAGCTCGGAAGCGCTAGACATCATTTCAAACAATCTGGCCAATCTCAATACGGTTGGGTTCAAAGACCAGACCGCCAACTTCCAGGATCTGTTCTATCAAAACTTTGGCAGCGACGGCGCCGGCGATTCCATCCAAGTTGGAGCCGGAACGTCGATTGGTTCCGTCTCATCGAACTTCAGTAACGGAACCTTGGAGAGCACTGGTATAAGCTCCAACGCCGCCATTACTGGTAACGGCTTTTTCGTCACGCAACAGGGGAATGGGGAGCTGCAGTACACGCGCGCCGGCGACTTCTCCGTCAACTCTTCGGGCGAGTTGGTGACCTCCGGTGGTCAAACCGTGATGGGCTATCCCGCTGTAAATGGCGTAGTCAATCAGGGCGCGGCGCTGTCCACGCTCCAGGTGGGACAGGGAGCCGTCAATCCTCCCTCGGCCACTTCCACCATGCAGCAAACCACCAATTTGAATGCGGCCGCAACCGTGGGAACGACCTATTCCACCCCACAAATAGTCTATGATTCTTTGGGCGAACCTCACACTCTGACCTTCAACTACACGATGAGCGCCGCAAACACCTGGTCTTATCAGGTTACGCTTCCTGCTGCCGATACTGGTGGTACCGGCGCACCCACGGTACTCGCCAGCGGCAACCTGAATTTCAATAGCAGTGGCGACTTGACCTCGCCGGTCGGGTCGATTCCGGTTAGCATCACCGGGTTGGCGGACGGTGCGGCAAATGTTGGCGCAGCATGGAGCCTGACTACCCCCAGTGGCACGTCGCTGATCACTCAAGTTGCGTTGGCGAGCGCCACCACGACCAGCAACCAGAACGGCTATTTCGGCGGTACGCTACAGAATTACACGATCATGCAAGACGGTACGATTGACGGCCAGTTCACCAACGGACAGACCCAGGCGATCGGACAGGTCGCTTTGGCAAGTTTCGCGAACGACCAAGGCTTGCAGTTGGTTGGCGGAGACAGCTACCAGAGCACGCTGGCCTCAGGCGCGGCGGTGGTCGGGGTGGCCAACAGCGGAGGACTGGGAACGCTCACCGGGGCCTCTGTGGAGCTGTCGAATGTGGATATTTCGACGGAATTCACAAACCTCATCGTCGTACAGCGTGGATTCGAGGCGGATTCTCGAGTGGTGACCACGTTCGATTCAGTCGGCCAGTCAACGATTAACCTTCAAGCCAGCCCGGGGAATTAGCCCGTAATTAGAGGACGTGGCGGCGCGGCTCCTCAGGCCGCGCCGCGCCTTCTTCTGTTCTACTCGATCTCTAATTGGTCCTCGCCGCAGGGGTGCATGAACACCCGTAACCGCGGCTTCCAAGTCATTGTCAACACACATCTTTCCCGACTAAGAATGCAGCGTGACTGTCGCGTGGTACGCCACTTGCATTTGTGAAGGGGAAGTCGGTGCGCGTTCTTGCGCTGACGGTGTTGAGAATCGCTCGATTGCAGACGCGGTCTGACCCGCCTCTCCTCTTGCTGGCTGATTGCCGGTCTTTTCGGAAGCAAATTCCGGACTGTGAGCGACAAAGAGAAGGAATCCGATCGTGGATGCTGCAGTAAAACTCGCGAAGGAGATGCCTTCGAGCCCCGCGACAGAGCCCGGGCAGGAGCTAGCTGAGAAGTTCGGCTGGCTTCCATGCCAACTCTCGATCGAGATCCCAGTTGTCAACTTTACAGTTCGGGACCTGCTGCGATTGGGCAAAGAGTCAATCGTAGAGACCGCCTGCCATTCGGCAAGTGACATTCCTATCAAGGCGAACGGTCTTCTTATCGCACGGACGGAGTTTGAGGTTATCGGGACCCGGCTGGCAGTGCGCATCACGGAACTGGCATGAGGGGAAGAACAGAGGAGCAAAGCTTGGAACAGGCAGTAACACCAGAATGCGAACTCGGCGTGATTCTTGCGATCTGCGCCTCTGAGACAAACGGTATGAACACGACGGAGGGCGGAGGAATCGAAAGCAAGGGCGGCGCGATCCGCACCCGGAGCATTCGAATAAGCGCAGAAGGGGCGGCGAAACCGCGGAAGAGAACAACCTCGAGGAAGAAGACAACGGTGAGAATCAAGTCAACCGACAATTGCCAGCCTAAAAGGAAGAGAGCGGCCAGCACGACGAACGCGTCCGATGACGGAACCACGACGGTTGGCCGGAATATACGCATTGTCGAGGCCGAACTTCCTGAACGGGTCTGGCTGCTGGCGGGTAGCAAATCGAGCGAAGTCGAGACGCGCCCTCATTCAAATTCAGACACAAGCCCTACTCTGGGCTGCACACGGGGGCCAGTCGTCCTCGACCGCAACTCTGCTGACCCACAGCTCGGTGCTGCCGGAACTAAACCAGAAGGCAGCCTCCTCGAGAGGCCGCAATCCTGGGAATTGCAATGGGAAACGATCCTCCGTTGGATGACAGCGGCATGGAAGTTTACGCGGAGGCAACTGGCGTCCCGCCAGTCGCGAAAACGTTTGCGTGTCTGCGAGACCCTTTCTCTGGGTGAAAAGCGTTTTGTGGCCGTGATCGAGGTTGACGGAGAACAGTTCCTGGTGGGCGGCGCGTCGAGCTCGGTGGCGACACTGGCCCGTCTTGAACCTCCCCAAGAATTTTCTGAAGTGCTGAAGCGGCGGTGGGCCCAGGACCAACTTCACGTATGAGAGTCGCTCCTCATCACCGGGCAAAGATCGCTTTACTCGCGTTCGTAATGACGAGCACCCTGCTTGTAGCCGCGCAGGCCGTGCAGCCGGATAATGCGCCGGTTCCAGCACAGGCACCGACCGCAGCCCAGGCCGCAGCGCCGGTCGCGGTGCAGCCCCCGACTCCGGTTGCAGCCCAGGCCCCAGCGCCGGTTGCAGCCCAGGCCCCGGCGCCAGTCGCAGCCGAGGCCCCAGCGACGGTCGCAGCACCGATTCCAGCTGCATCTGGAGTTCCGGTCGCGCTTCCGACCCGGGCTGTGCCAGCAGTGGACCCCAACGAAATTCGCATCACGGGCATTGGCGGCAAGGGTTCGACGCAATGGACCATCGTTGTTCTTCTCACGTTTCTCACACTTATCCCTTCACTCTTGCTGTGCATGACACCATTCGCGCGGCTCTTGGTCGTGTTTCACTTTTTGCGGCAGGCGCTCGGACTGCAAACCACCCCGAGTAATCAAACCCTCATCGGCCTGGCTCTGGTGCTTACTTTTTTTCTGATGCAGCCAGTGGGCGCGACCATTTATCAGACCTCGGTGATGCCTTTACAGGAAGGCCATATTTCCGCGATGCAAGCGCTGGAACGTGGGGCGGTACCAGTGCGGCAGTTCATGTTGCACTACGTTCGCGAGAAAGACGTTGCGCTGTTTGTCGAATTGTCCAAAGAACCGCGCCCTCGGGACCCGAACGATCTGTCGCTCCGGGTGATAGCGCCAGCCTACATTTTGTCCGAGTTGAGGATGGGATTCCAGATAGGAACTGTCTTGTTCTTACCGTTTCTGGTGATCGACATGGTAGTGGCTTCGATTTCGACGTCGGTGGGAATGCTGCAGTTACCTCCAGTCGTGATCTCGACGCCTCTCAAGCTGTTGTTGTTTGTGATGGTGGATGGGTGGAACCTTTTGATCGGGTCACTCATGAGGAGTTTTAACTGAAGCCATGATGCCAGTCGAACAAGCGATCGATCTCGGGCGCTTAACCATGCGGGAAGTGTTTCTGATCGCCAGCCCGATATTGGCCATTGCGGTCATAGTGAGCTTGTCGATCAACGTGGTTCAGGTACTGACCTCGCTTCAGGAAACTACGATTTCATCCGTACCAAAGTTGCTGGCAGTCGCGGCAGGAGTGTTTTTCCTGATGCCCTGGATGTGGAAGCAGTTGTGTCAGTTCACCTTGCAACTGTTTTCCGATTTTCACCCGTACTTGCGTTGAAGCCATGGAAATATCGCTGCTGCACATCCTAAGTTCGGTGCTGGTCATAGGACTTCGAGTCTCGGGCCTGATGCTGTTCGCGCCGTTCTTTGGGAGTGCCGTGATCCCGCCACGCATCAAGGTAGTGCTGGTGATTGCAATAACCGCCCTTCTCTACCCGGTGTATTCCCCGCACCTGCAGGCAGCGGCAATATCACACTGGCCAGTACTGGTTGCCAGCGAAACGGTGGTGGGAATAGCCATGGGAATCGCCACCAATGTGGTGTTCGAAGCCGCGCAGATGGCGGGTCAGGTGTTAAGTGTGCAAATGGGATATTCGCTGGTGAACATCCTCGACCCGAGTACTCAGGTTGAGAGTACGGTCATCGCATTCTTTCACCAGAGTTTGGCCCTGCTCATTTTTCTTGGGCTTGATGTTCACCACTGGATATTGCGCGCGGTCGCACACAGCTTCGAATATCTCCCGCCGGGCTCGGCAACGCTGAACCCGCTGTTCATTCAGGCCTTGCTGCACGAAGGCGCGATTGTGCTCGTCCTGGGAGTCCAGATCGCGGCTCCGGTGTTGTCGGCTACGTTGCTGACCGACGTGGTGCTTGGCTTGATGGGGAAGGCTTCGCCGCAGATGCCCCTCATGCTTCTCGGACCGGCCGTGAAGAGCATGTTAGGAGTCACGATTCTTTCGGTCACGATGCGCTTCTGGCCGCACTTGTTTGAACAGTATTTTTCACAGTCCGTAGCATATGCCGAGCACGTGCTGCACCTGGCGCGGTAGATAAATATGGCCGATTCGAGCAAGACAGAGAAAGCGACACCGCAAAAGCGAAAGAAGGCCCGCGAACAAGGACAAGTGGCGCGGAGCAGGGAACTTTCCAATGCGTTGGCTTGGGGCGGTGCGCTTGCGTTGGTGGCATGGCAGGTTCCGAATATAGCGCGACAATGGCGAGGCTTGTTGCAGAACACACTGGATCTTTCGGTAGACCAATCGCTGACTCCGGGCGGCCCACTCTTGTTCTGGGTTGGCTGTGGAGTGTTGCGCTGGGTTGTCCCGGTCGTGGTGACCGCATGGGTGCTCTCCGTCGCAGGGGGTCTGGTGCAGGGCGGCCTGCTCTTTGCCCCCGAAGCCCTGCAGTTCAAACCCGAACGGATGAATCCGGCCGGAAAACTGAAACAGATGTTCTCGCTTGCCGGTGTCAGCGGAATCCTGAAGTCGCTCCTTCCCTTTGGAGCAATTGCCTGGATCGGCATTTCGACCATCAGCAGGCATTGGGAAACCATAGTTCGCGCATCCGACCTGGGAGTCCGTACTTACGCCGCTTTCCTGGTGAGCGTGATGGGAGAGCTAGTTTGGAAATCCGGCCTGGTTCTGGTGGCGTGGGCAGGCGTCGATTACTTGCTGATCCGGCAGAAGCACGAAGGCGACCTGAAGATGAGCCGTCAGGATATGAAGGATGAAGCCAAACAAACGGAGGGCAATCCTTTGATCAAGGTCCGCATCCGGCGCCTCCAGCGCAGCATGCGCAGACGGCAGATGCTTCGCGAGACTGAAAAAGCCAGCGTGGTGATCACGAACCCCACCCACTTTGCCATCGCACTGCGCTACGAAATGGCAATGGAAGCCCCCATCGTGATTGCGAAAGGGCGGGACTTCCTGGCGCAGGAGATTAAAGAAGTAGCGCGCTGGCATGAGATCCCAATCCTTGAGAATCCTCCCCTGGCGCAAGCCCTGTACCGCACGGTTGAAGTTGGACGTCCAATTCCGGCGGCACTCTATGCTGCGGTTGCTGAGATTCTAGCCTTTGTGTTCCGCTCGCAAGCGCGCGCCCGTCAACAGGCAAAGCAGGGTCCGCGTTGATAACGCAGATAAGTCAGCAGATAAGTCAACGGAGAATGAATGGCAATTAAGCCAAAGTTGCTGGGTTCGGCCGCTGGAAGCGCGGGGGATTGGATCGTACCGGCGCTCGCGGTAAGCATGGTGTTTGTCATGCTGATCCCACTCCCGGCGGTGGTCGTCGATCTTCTCCTGTCCCTCAGCATTACCGCCTCGGTTTTGGTGATGCTAGTCGCCATTCAGATTCTGAAGCCCGTACAGTTTTCCGTATTTCCCAGTCTTTTGCTATTGCTTACCTTGTTTCGTTTGTCGCTGGGGCTGGCCAGCAGCCGCCGTATCTTATTGCACGGAAGTGAAGGCGCAGGAGCGGCTGGACGGGTCATCGAGTCCTTCGGCCAATTCGTGGTGGGCGGCAATTATGTCGTGGGCTTCGTCCTGTTTCTGGCACTGATTGCGATCCAGTATATGGTCGTTAGCCATGGCGCGGTGCGCACCGCGGAAGTCACCGCTCGATTCACGTTGGACGCAATGCCGGGCAAGCAAATGGCGATTGACGCCGACTTGAATGCCGGGCTGATTGACGAGAAGCAGGCTCGATCCCGCCGCGAGCAAATTGCCCACGAAGCCGAATTTTATGGAGCAATGGACGGCGCCGCCCGTTTTAGCCAGAGAGACTCCCTCGCAACCATTCTGATCACGGCCATCAATATTATTGCCGGGTTCCTGATTGGCGTGTTTCAACACGGCATTCCGTTCATGGAAGCTTTGAAGACCTATACCGTCCTGACCGTGGGGGACGGATTGGTCACGATGATTCCCTGCCTCCTGGTCTCCGTTGCCGGGGCCATCGTTCTCACCCGAGCATCGTCAGATAGCACGCTTGGAGCGGATCTGGGTCGGCAACTTTTCCGCAAGAGCCGTCCTTTATGGATCGCGGCGGGCGTGATGGGGGGACTTGCGATCATTCCAGGTCTGCCGAAACTTTCTTTCATTCTCATGGCCGGAGTGCTTATCTTCATGGCGCGCCGGGTAGGTCCCGAGACAGCTGATGCGCTGGTGGCAGCGGGAGCGGATGCCGGCAAGCCTCAGGCGGTGGGAGCGCCGGCGTCCGATCCTCTCGATTCCGTTCTCAAACTGGATGAATTGATGCTGGAAGTGGGATTAGGGCTGGTGCCCCTGGTGGACAACAAACAGGGAGGCGCGTTGTTGGGCAAGGTGCGCTCTTTACGAAAAACACTGGCGCAACAACTGGGGTTTCTTGTGCCATCGATCCACATCACCGACAACCTCACGCTGAAAGAACGCGAGTACGTGATCTATTTGCGTGGAGTCGAAATTGCGCGCTGGGAAATGCGCCGTGATTGCCTGCTGGCGATCAGTTCGCAGGCAACGCCCCCGGCATTGCCCGGACAGGATACTCGGGAGCCGGCGTTCAACGCGGCGGCGAAGTGGATCTCGCCCGAGTTGCAACCCCAGGCGGTCGCGGCCGGGTATGTTGTGGTCGATCACACATCCGCGCTCGCTACTCATTTGAGTGAAGTAGTGAAGCAGAACGCACACCTTCTTTTGACCCGCCATGAAACCAAGCGGCTCATCGACAAGATGGGAGACGCCTACCCCAAGCTGGTCGAGGAACTTCTTCCCAAGCTGATGACGCTGGGTGAGGTGCAGAAAGTACTCCAGCTATTGTTGCGCGAACAAGTCTCAATTCGCGATTTGGGAACGATTCTGGAAACCATGGTCGAGACGGCCGGGGTGAATAAGAATCCAGTGCTCCTGGTCGAGGCGATTCGGCAAACCCTGGGGCGGGCACTGGTTCGGCCGCTACTGGATGAACACGGAGAGCTGAAGGTGGTGACGGTGGATCGCAGTATCGAAGATGAGTGTGTACGTACTATGAACCCCCAGCCCGCCACGGTCGGTCAAAATGCATTACAGCCGAATACCGCGCGGCGCGTTTGCGATGGTCTACGGGCGCTCTTTGGCGAGCATGTTGTAACCGCGCCCCCAATTTTGTTGTGTTCATCTCCGGCACGCTTCCAACTGAGGCGGCTGCTGGAGCCGTTTCTACCCAAAATAGTTGTTCTCGCTCCCACGGAAATTCCGCCGATGATTGCGGTGCAGTCCATTGGAGTCTTGCGGTAAGGGGAAGTCAATCGCAGCACAGTTGAGTCGAGGTCCCAATGTTACAGGCACAAGCCGCCTACAAGGAACAGCAAGAACAGCAAGTAAACGAAGGCAAAGACCGCGAGCAACTCATCATGAGCGAGTTGCCGACGGTGTATTACTGTGCCCGACGAATTCATGAGCGTCTGCCACAGCAGGTGCCGCTCGAGGACTTGGTAAGCGCTGGTGTGGTTGGCTTGATCGAGGCCGTCCGGAGCTACGACTCGGGTAAGTCGGTCCCTTTCAAATCCTTTGCCAAGTTCCGTATTCGTGGGGCCATTCTCGACCACCTTCGCGAACTGGATTGGGGATCGCGCCTGTTGCGTCACCAAGGCCGGCAAGTCGAAGAGGCGATTTCAAAGTTGTCGAAAACATTAGCCCGGCAGCCGGAAGCCGAAGAAATCGCAGCCGAAATGAACATTTCGATCGATGCGCTTTACCAAATCACGCGCAGCGTCGATGGCGCGATTCTGATCGGTCAGCAGGTGAATTCCACCTACGACCGTTCCGAGAAGCAAGACCTTATCGAGTCTGCCGTCAGTCGCGATGAGAATCCATTTGAGCTCTGCGCTCGAGGGGAAGTCAAAGAGAAACTCGCTGAAACCATCGGAACCCTCTCTGCGAAGGAGCAAATGGTCATTTCTCTTTACTACAAAGAGGATCTGACCATGAAGGAGGTAGCGGCAGTGATGCAGGTTGGAGAATCGAGAATTTCTCAACTTCATACCTTAGCCTTGGCGAAACTTCGGGCAGTCCTGCAGGACGGACCTCTGCATGCGGCGTTGGTGTAACCAGATTCGAGGTAAGAAAGCAATATGTCTGCCAGTCAGCACATCCCGAAGTCCTCTTCCACGTGGCGAAAGTGGATGCCCCAGTGCGCCAATCCGACCTGCCCCAAGAAGAGCTTGTTCGAAACCATTGCTCACCGCAAACACCGGCTGAGCCTCGATGGCCAGTGGTATTGTGGCCAGAATTGTTTTGAGCAGGCCCTCACGGGCAAGATGGAGGAGTTGATGACCTCCCAGGGGAAGCCCGCAAAGGCGCGGAGTTCGCGCATCCCGTTAGGGCTTTTACTGCTGCAGCGGGGGATATTGACGGCGGAGCAACTGAAGGTCGCGCTCGAGCAACACCGCTTGACCGGGGCGAACTTCGGAGAGGTAGTGCAGCAGCTTGCTTTCGCAACCCCGGAGCAGGTGACGGCCGCGGTTGCCGCACAATGGGCGTGCCCAGTGTATTCCTTGGGAGACCGACGACTGGAAGTCCGGGTCCGGGTCCCCCGGCAGTTCCTGGAACTCTACGGAATGCTGCCCGTCCACTTTTCGGAGAGTGAGCGCAAGCTTCTGATCGGTTTTGTGAGCGGCGTCCAGCACCAGGTGCTGTACACGATCGGGCATATGACTTCGTGCCTGGTCGCTCCCTGTTTCATTACTGCTCGTGAGTATGATTGGCACTTACACTCTCCGCTCACGACCTTTCTCCGCGATGACGAATTGGTGTTCGACCAGATTGTCGGAACCGCCGAGATGGCGCAGATCACCACGAACTACGTGATGCAGCTGGCGGCAGAGCGGGTGCGGCTGGGGAAATGTCGCGATTACCTCTGGGCCAGGATTTGGGGACGCAAACGGGAGATGGACCTGCTTTTCCGCGTGCAAAGCAGTTAGAGAATCGTGAGGGCCGAGTCAGGCCGCAAATTAACGCTGGGACCATAGACTGCCGATAAAAAGCATGTCGGATGGTCCCAATGTTTCGAAACCAGGTCAACTACCAAACTCGGCTGAGTCTTGTGACTCAACAAACTTCCTCAGAGGATCGGGAATCTTCAACGTTTCTGTTGCCCGGTGAAGCAGAGTTTCCCAGTCCTCCAGCCCGGCCTGATGCGCTCCTCCGGCTTGAATTGGCCCTGTCCGAGTTGGTGACCGATCTCCAGGGAATCAGCCACATCGTAGGGGGCGATATCGGGCTTACCATCCAGTTGTTGCGGCTGGCGGCCCGCGAGACTCCCGAATCGGCAGGAACAATGGTTACGATCGGTGAGATGGTGATCCACCTCGGAGTCGAAAAGCTCCGAACCCTGGTCGCTCGAACTGCGGCGCTGCCGGGCCATCTCAGCCATGCGGATCTAAGCCGATGCGAGCGATTCTGGATGCATTCCCGGCTCACGGCTCTGATCGCGGAAGAACTCGCCGGTCAATCGACCGACGTCCGCCCCCAGGATGCACACTTGGCGGGATTGTTATGCCACCTGGGGAATCTTCCTCAGCTCTTGGGTTGGCAGGCCGCAAGTCCAGGCGCAGTGAATTCCAGCAATCGGGGCCATCGAATTGCACATGCCTGGGGATTTCCGCGCGCCTTGGCGGATGTAATCGGCGGGGATCGCGAAGTCTGCCTTACTGCAGAATCGCGGGCTCTGCTCGACATTGTGACGATCGCCGACACTTGGGCATACCGGCTGGAATTTCTGGCGATCCGAGAATCCCAGCGTGCCCACGCCCGTGCTCCGCTCCATAAACTAAGGAACGGTTAGAGCCACTAATGCTGGGGGTTCCCGCCCGGTGTGATTCCCCTCACGGTTTAATCCGTCCCTCATTCATTCGACCGGTACCTGTGAGTCTTCAATCACTTGCAGTGATTCTGCTGAGTTTCATGTGGCCCCACTCGTGCTTTGTTCCTCTGCGGGAGTCTATATGGACAGCGGGTTCTATGCGGCGTGCACGGCATTGATGGCGCGAAGCCAGACACTCGACCTGGTGGCGAACAATCTTGCCAACATAAGCACCCCCGGATACCGGGCTCAGCATGATTCCTTCAGCTCGCTTCTAGCCTCGTCTTCCGGAGCACCTCTTTCCGGCTTGAATCAGGCAGTGAATGACTACTCGGTTCTCGGCGGCGGTCAACTCGATCTCTCCCAAGGGAGTCTGGAGCGAACCGGTAACGACCTGGATCTCGGGATCGAGGGTCACGGGTTCTTCGCTCTGCAGACTGCCAGCGGGCAACTATTCACACGAGACGGCAACTTTCATGTGTCCCCGAAGGGGCAACTGGTGACCTCGGCAGGAGATCCGGTCCTCGGAACCGACAACCGTCCTATCACCATCGTGGGCGCGCCCGTGTCAGTGAGTCCGGATGGAACGATCTCAGTCAATGGAGCTCTGGCGGGCCAGTTGAAGGTTGTGGATTTCCCACCCGGAACAGACTTGAAGAGTGCAGGAAAGACCTACTACTCGGCACCCGACAAGACCGGAGTTCCGTCGGCTAACGCCAGCATCCAGCAGGGAACCCTGGAGAGTTCGAATGTAAACGCGGTTGCCAGTTCAATCGAATTGATCACAGTGCAACGCTACGCAGAGCTGATGCAGCGGGCTCTGACGATGTTTCACACGGAAATGAACCAAATCGCAACCCAAGATCTACCCAAAGTGACCAACCTCTAAAGGGGCGTGAAATGCTTCGTGCACTTTACACAGCAGCCAGCGGAATGTCAGCGCAGCAACTCAATCTTGACAACATTGCCAACAACCTTGCGAACTCGAGCACCTCGGGCTTCTACGCGCGTCGGCTTCAATTCTCCGATCTGATCTATCAGAACATCATCATGCCGGGAGCCGCGGCGACCCAGCAAACCACCATCGCCGCAGGTCTCCAGGTCGGACTCGGAACCATGCCCGCCGCGTCGGAAGTGGTGCAGACGCAGGGCAACTTCAGTCCCACGGGCAACCCTCTGGATATAGCAATTCAAGGGCTCGGTTTCTTTCAGGTGACGTTGCCGGATGGTCAAATCGCCTATACCAGGGGCGGTTCTTTCCATCTTGACGCGACGGGAAACGTTGTCACCGCGAACGGAACTCCGCTTCAACCGAACATTACCATTCCGGCGAACGCGACTACGGTCACGATTGGCTCCGATGGCACGGTTTCTGTAACGCAGTCTGGTCAGACCGCAGCCCAGCAAGTAGGAAGTCTCCAGCTGGCGATGTTCCCCAATCCGGGCGGGCTGAACAGCGTCGGCAACAATCTCTATCTCGCGACTACAGCCTCGGGCGATCCGATCGTAGGGGCTCCGGGCGCGGCGGAAGGCATGGGAACGGTGCAGCAGGGCATGCTGGAACAGTCGAATGTGGACGTGGTGGCAGAATTCGTCAACATGATCGTGGCGCAGCGTTCGTATGAATCCTGCTCGCGAGTCGTGACCTCGGCAGACCAGATGTTGCAGGATCTTTCCCAAATCGCCCGCTAAGCGAGTCAGTGATGCTTAGAGAACAAAGTGCCAGCAATATCGTCTTGGCCGCGGTGCTGTTCTTGGCGGCCATGCCTGTGACCATGGGCCAGACAGGTGTCAGGCGAACCTCCGCCCTGGCTCATTCGGTGGCGGACGCCATGGAACTTACTGGTACGGCCGTGAATCCGGATCAGATCGAATTCCTCTCCGGAGGAAACAAAATCAGAGAAGGTGCGGAAGTGCGGGTGTTGAAGGTGACCAATCGAACTGACGGCGTACTTAAAGTAGAACTGCGTTGTCAGGACAATCACGAATGCCTGCCTTTCTACGTTCTGGTGCACGGCCTCGATCGAGTGAACCTGACTCTTCCGGAAAAGCGAGCGCAGCCAGTGACTGCGGCACGGGCGCCGCAGAACCTGATTCGTGGCGGCGATCATGCGACCTTGATTCTTGAAAGCCGGGATTCGCGGATAAGCATGCCAGTAATCTGCCTGCAGAGTGGAGTGCGAGGGCAAACCATCCGCGTAGCCAGCACCGATCGCAAACAGGTTTTCGATGCGGAAATAGTTGCAAACGGAATGCTGAAAGGCAACCTTTGAATCGCGGAAAATTCATGACGGTGTGCGCTCGAGCCGAGTGGGCGATGGTTTTGCTGGTGGCCATCGTGTCTGTGCTGGCTGCTCCCTTCGCGGGGGCGAGCGCTAAGAAGGACAGTTCGCAAAAGCTACGCACGGAATACATTGCGCGGATGCAGGAGCAACCCACCACCCAGGAAACCTCAACGCTGGGCAGCCTCTACACCCCCAGTGGTGCTTTCACCGATATGAGCGCGGACTACAAGGCGCGGCATTTGGGCGATATTGTAACGCTGTTGGTGTCGGAGACAACCGCGGCCTCGTCTACCGGTGACGTGAATAACGCAAGAGCGTTTGCGGCAAATTCTGCAATCACCAATCTGCCGGGAACGAAGTCGCAGGCGGCGAATCCGCTTTTCGGCATGACCAGCTCCAAGAGCTTAAAGGGGCAAGGAGAGACGTCGACAGGTTCAAGTGTGACGGCTTTGGTCTCGGCGCACGTGATTGCCGTGCTGCCGAACGGAAGTATGGTCGTCGAAGCAGAGCGGCGCATCCTGATCAACAGCCAACATGAAGACTTGATCGTGCGCGGTGTGCTGCGTCCCGGAGATGTGGGACCGAACAATTCTGCCCCCGCCACCGCACTGGCTAATCTGGAAATTGAACTGAAGGGAAAAGGAGTGGTTTCGGACTATATTGGCCGTCAAAATCCTTTCATTCGGGGGCTGCTGTGGCTGCTTACCTGGTAACCCGAAGACGCTCGAACTGGTTCAGTCTTCCCCTCCACCGATCTCAACTGGCGGTCTGGCTCTTCATTCTTTCGCTGTTGTTCGCCGCGCCGAGTCAGGTAAGGGCTGAGGACACTCGCCAAGTAATGGTTCGAGACATCACGACCATAGAAGGCATCCGGGAAAATCCGCTTATCGGTTACAGCGTCGTTGTCGGGTTAAACAGAACTGGAGATAGCCAGCAAACCCAATTCACCACGCAGACCCTGGCCAATGTCCTGCAGCGGCTGGGGGTTCAGATCCCCGCCGCTACCATTCAAGTTCGCAATGTTGCAGCCGTAATGGTCACGGCCTCGCTTCCTCCATTTGCCCGAGCGGGAACGGTGGTCGACGTGACCGCATCCTCGATCGGTGATGCCAAGAGCCTCGAGGGAGGCGTGCTCCTGCTCACTTCACTGCATGCCGCCGATGGGCAGGTCTATGGCGAGGCGCAGGGTCCACTTACCCTGGGCGGTTACACGGCTGGCGGCGGCGGCAACTTAAAGATGGTGAATCATGCAACCGTGGGACGCGTTCCGGGCGGCGGGATTGTGGAACGTGATACTTCCATTGATCTGAAACATCTGAAGATTCTGTCGTTGGCCCTGCGCGACCCGGATTTCACGGCCGCTCGCGACGTCGCTAGCGCCATCAATCGCGAGTTCGGCAAAGAGTTGGCATCGGCTCTCGATAGTCGCCATGTGGATATCGACGTGGCCCAATCGGGAGTGTCTTCGGTCCCGACGCTGATTGCGCAGGTGCAGAATCTTATGGTTTCCATTCACCCACCCGCCAAAGTTGTCATGAACGAGCGTACCGGGACGATCGTGATGGGAGGCGACGTGAAGCTGTCCTGTGTCTCCGTGCTCCACGGCGATCTTACGGTTGAAGTTACAACCACCTTCCAGGTCTCGCAGCCCTTGCCCTTATCGCCCGGAAAAACGGAAGTCGTACCTGAAATCGACCTCCGCGCTCACGACAAACCGGCACGCTCGTTTCAACTGAAAGAAGGAGCCAGCGTGGAAGAGCTGATCAACGGGCTGCACGCGATGGGCGCGACCGCCCGGGACATTATTGCAATTCTGCAGGCAATCAAGGCCGCCGGCGGACTGCAGGCAGAGCTGGAGGTAATCTAGATTATGAGTGACTTTCGTATTGCCACCCAAGCGATCAATATTTCGAGCCTCGACCAGGCGAAAAGGGATCTTGCTAACAGCCTCCACACCCCATCGGCGAAGGGCAGGCCGTCGAAAATCGACAAAGCTTCGCACGACTTCGAAAGCATCCTGGTGGGCCAATGGCTGGAAAAAGCCGAGAAATCTTTTGCCACGGTCCCGGGTGAGGACCCGGATCAAACCCAGGACTCCGGTCACGACCAATTTCAAAGCATCGCCTGCCAGTACCTGGCGCAGGGGCTGACCAAAAATGGCGGCTTCGGGATCGCGGCGATGATCAGCAAACATCTGACGGCTGTCGCGGCCACCCAGAGCGCAGCGGGCACGCCCGCAGCCGCCGGGCACTCGATCGAGATTGATGCTTCTAAGTTAAAGAGCGCAAAGTAGTTACAGGAGTCTACCAGCTGCGCTGGAGGCCGGCTAAAGGTTTGCGAGGGAAGGGCCGATAAGAGTTCGTCAGCCAACCATGAGGTTTCGATTATGAGAATAGGATTAAACCCAGCGGATCAGCCAGCGATCGCAGCCGACCAGACGAAGAAGTCGTCCACGGCTGTTACAAACCAGTCCGAACCATTGTCCGCAAGCGATGAGTTCGCTTTTTCGCAGGACAGGGTCACCCTCAGCGCCCTTGCTACGCAGGCGCTGGCGACGCCCGAGAGCCGGCAGTCCCAGGTGGATAGCTTGCGACAGAGTGTTAGCAGCGGGCAGTACCAAATCGATCCCAATGAGATCGCCGATGCGATCCTCAACGGCTAGATACGAGTCGGGACCGAAGAGTTAATCCACCATGCCGAAGTCCGAAGCAATTCGCAAGCAGGACTTAGTTGAGCATCTGGCGCAGGTGCACGCTCTGTCGCGGGCGATTGGGTCTGCGATTTCAGCGATAGAGAAAAACAATTTACGAGAACTTGAGACCCAGTTGGCGACTCAGGAAACGATCTGCAACCGGCTCTCCGGAAACGAGCTGGTAATGTCATCGATCTCTAAGGTGGAAGCAGCTCGCGGCGAAACTCCGGATACGCACTTGCTGCAGCAAATTCACCAAGCATATCTGGCGCTGGCACAGCTCAATCGCGTGTACGCCGCTCTGGTGAAACGCTCGCGAAGACATTTAGGGCAGATTACGTCCCTTTATGGCAACCACGAAGAGGGCTATAATCGCGGGCCTTCCACTTTGCCACAACGTCACACCTGGTCGTGCGAGGTATAGCAGCATGGGATCGTTATCATCATCGATGTGGATCGCGGCTGAAGCCCTTGGAGCGGATCAGGGGGCCCTGGACGCCACCTCCAATAACATCGCCAATCAGAACACCCCGGGATACAGTCGCGAGATCCCCGTGCTCACGGACGCAGCGCCAACCGTAGAGGGAAACATAACCTACGGCAACGGGGTTGTCCTCGAGCAAATCCAGAGCGTTCGCGATCAGGTTCTACAGATTCAGATTTCAGATCAGAATCAGCAACAAGGGAGTGCCCAGGCACAATATAGCGCGATGCAGCAAGTACAGGGTCTTTTCTCCGATCCAACCACCGGCATTGGGGCAGACACCACAACATTCTTCAATGCCATCAGCCAGCTTTCCACCGATCCGGCGAGCATACCCGATCGTCAAGCGGTGCTCACCTCGGCCCAGACAGTTGCGAACGATTTCAATTCCACCGAACAAAACCTGGATTCGATCCAGTCGGGCTTGAATCAGTCGGTCACGCAAACCGTCACCCAGATCAACACCCTGACCCAGCAGATTGCCCAGCTCAATGTAAAGGTCGGGCAAATGCAGCAGTTGGGACAGGACCCCGGCACCCTCGGGGACCAGGAAACCCAACTCATCCAGCAGTTGTCGCAGTTGACCCCCGTAAACCAGATACAGACGGAAAACGGACTCACTTTGACTACCGGAAACGGAACGCCCTTGGTAGTAGGTAGTCAAAGCTTTGCACTCCAGACCACGAACGGGCCGTCGGGGATGACGGATATCTCGTCCCAAGGCCAGGATATTACAAGTTCTCTTCAGGGCGGCCAGTTGGGCGGCGACCTGCAGGTTCGAGATACGGTGATCCCAGGCCTGCGGAGTCAGGTCGACACTCTGGCCAGCCAATTCGCCACCAGTATCAATGCGGCCCAGGCATCTGGCTACGACCTGAACGGGAATGCCGGACAGCCAATCTTTTCTGATACTTCCGGAGCCGGGGCAGCCGGCAATCTGAAGGTTAGCATGACCGATCCGAGTCTGATCGCCGCGAGCTCGGACGGAACTCAGGGGAGCAACGGCAACGTAGCCAATCTTCTGGCCGTGCAAACCCAGACGCTTCCGGCCGGGGAGACTCCAGTTAATGCTTACGCCAATTTGGTATCTCAAACCGGAAACCTCACTTCCCAGGCGAATGCCGAAGTGACCGCCAGCACGGCGAGCCTAAATCAACTTAACGATCAACTAGGTGCGGTGTCCGGGGTCAGTCTCGATGAGGAGACAACCAACCTCATGAACTATCAGCGAGCCTATGAGGCGTCGGCTCGAGTGATAACAACCGTGGATGCCCTAACCCAGTCTGTTCTCGATATGGGGTCGGGAGTGACGGCGGCACCGTAAACCTATGCGCGTAAATCCAAACTACACACCAGATATCCTTGCTGATCTTTGGCAGTCACAGGCCCAGGAACAGACTGCCATCCAGCAGCTTGCCACCGGGAAACGGGTCAATATGCCTTCGGACGATCCTGCGGCCGCCGCAGCGGACGTGCAGAACCAGGCGCTGCAGAGCCAGAACGATCAATACATCCAGAATACGAGCAACCTCGATGGCTCGCTGCAAACTGCGGATTCGGCGCTGAGCTCAGTCGTCACCGCTCTTAACCAGGCAATTTCACTGGGGGTGCAAGGTGCCAACGGAGGAGTGTCTTCCGCGGACCAACAGGCAATCGCACTGCAAGTCCAGAGCATCCAGAGCCAGCTCGTGCAGCTGGGCAACACTTCCTATCAGGGAAGCTTCCTGTTCGGGGGGACTGCAACCCAATCAGCTCCGTTTGCTTTGGATTCGACTCAGCCCTCGGGAGTGCTTTACAGCGGAAATAGTGGAGTGAATAACGTCGAGATTGCGCCAGGAAACAGCCTTCAAGTGAACCTTCCGGGAAGCCAGATCTTCCAAGGCGCAGGTGGCAACATCATGAGTTCCATTCAGCAACTGGTCACGGCGCTACAGAGCGGCAACGCAACCAATATCGGCACGGCGACAACCCAGGTGGGCAGTGCGCTCAACTATGTGTCCGAGCAGAGGGTCTTTTACGGAAGTGCCGTCAGTAAACTTAACTCGAACCAATCGTTCCTGCAGCAAGAGCAGGTAAGTCTGCAGACACAGGATACCAGTCTGGTGGGAGTCGATTTCGCCAAGGCGGCGACCGATCTTTCTCAGGCGCAGGCAGCGCAGAGTGCAACGCTGGCGGCCCTCGCCCAGATCATTCCCCAGAGCTTGCTGAACTATCTGAAGTAGCCGACGGGTAGCCCATCGCAACCCGGTTTGTAGCTTGAATCGTGGTCCGTAATCCCGCTGGGTAGTACCCGGATTACCAGAGCTTAGCGTCCCACTCGTTGCCAACCGACTAGCAGCCAAGAGAAGAATCGGGGGTTGAATCGTAAACCTCCGGCGGCGTTCCCGCCGCAAAAAATCGCCCAGAAAATCGCGTCAGGCTGCCCCACAAACGTTCTCCGTTTTCCTATACATTCTCAGTCCCCAATTTCTCGCTGTTGTGAGGAAAATGGACTTTTTCAAACAGCCACGCGCGACTCACCAGAGCCCGGGGCGGCAGCGATTAGGGCGCCATCTCATTCAGTCATGCAGTTGGCGAATACCTGCTCACAATGAACGACGATACCATTCTGCAAGCAGATGCAATCGCTGAGCACTTTCAGGCACATCAGAATTACGGGCAAGGCAAATGGGCTGTTCTAGGGAACTTTCAATACCCCCCTGCTGAGGCACGAAAACGGGCCTTGTCGCATTTTTTCTCCGTTGAACCTTTCATGTTCCCGCAAGTCGCGATGGAACAGGGATGCCCCTACGGCTACTCGCATTTCATTGCCTGCAACCCTGAGCGTCCGCCGTTTGGCTGTCCTTGAAGCAGGTTCCTTCGATTCAATCTATAGACTGAGCGAAGATACCGAACTTGGTCTTCGTCTTCATGAAATGGGCTATCGGGTTCTGTATCACCCCCGGGCTCACGCCTGGCACGATCATTTGCCCTACGCCGTCTGCAATCTCATTCGTCGGGCACGCGTCTACGGCACGGACTACTTTTATATGTTCCAGAAGCACCCGCGCGGCATGAGCGACTGGATGATTCCCGTGAAACTTGACGCAATGGACGCGCCGAACGCATATCGAATTCTCGACTATCTGGATCGCAACCGCGCCGAAGTCGAGGATCTGGTTTCCAGTCTCGAGCGCTGGGATCAAATTGATTTTGCATCAATCCTGGATACAAACCCGGAGACCTCTCCGATGGTTATCGAACTCTTCAAGCGGGCGCTCCCAACCGTACATTGGTTCTACCTCTTCGAAACGATGTTCGAGACCATGCAGAAGAACGTCAGTTTGAGCAGCGCCATACCCGGCAGACCTCGAAAGGCGACCCGGACCTTTCGACCCGCAACCCGGTTTCCTAACTGAACGGAAGAGATCATGGCACAAGGCGCGGGCAACAATCTCTAAGCATCCGCAACCATAATAGGCTAACGATGCTGGGTTCCTAGTTTCTGATTCACTTCGGTCTGGGCCGAGCTCAGCCTTGCATCTCCAGGGAATCTCTGGCAGCCGCTCTGCACAACCTGGGCCGCTCGTTGCCATTCTCCAAGCTGAACCCAGATACCGGCGGTCAGAAGAAAACTGTCCGCCGAGGGAATTCCAATGCGCAGCCGACGTTCAGCAGTCTCCGCCGCCAGTGGCCGATTCCCAGCAAACAGAGCCGCCGCCATCAAAATATCGTACAGTTCGCCAAACTGGGGCTCACCCTCAATGGCACGTTGTATGCGGTGCAGCCCGGCCTCGGTCGAGCCGAGCCGCACTTCGCAAACTCCGAGTTTGCCCTTCAGGACGATCGACTCGCTGCCGGCGACCGTCGCTGCCTCATAACTTCGCCCGGCCTCGGCAAATCTCTCCAGGTGATATTGGGCATCGCCAATCGCTTCCAACTGGATCGCATCGCACGCGCCGAGCCGTTCCGCGCTTTGCAAAACTTCAAGCCCCTTCTGTATCTCTCCGAGGCGCACCAGGCACATCCCGGCGTAGGTGAATAACACGCTCGAGTCTGGTTTCAACTCGATGGCACGTAGGAAGTATTGCAGTGCGCCGCGTGGATTGTGAAAGTGTTCCAGTTCTCCCAATCCCAATTCGTAATGCGCAAGAACGTCATCGGGGGCCTCCTCCAACTTCTTCCGGCCCAGCTTCTGGTAATACTTCATCTTCCGGTTACGCTGTGCCGCCCCTTCCTCGGCGATGCCAAGGTGGTGAATAACAAAGTCTGCGGGGGCTACCTTAAGTCCCTTCCGCTTCATACTGTCGGCCACGCCCTCGTGGACCCGTCCTTCAAAAAGTATTTCGGGATGACGGCGGAACAGTCGAACATTGACATGCTCCACATAGCCGGGGAAGTGTCGCGCCGCTTCGATACGATGGGGATTTCG
>Ga0210398_10000642_pt1 | contig 38934 bp, 36 predicted proteins | sample IncBWC4OmetaG_FD_161047 | JGI IMG/M metagenome (GOLD analysis project Ga0210398, IMG submission 161047) | Forest soil microbial communities from Barre Woods Harvard Forest LTER site, Petersham, Massachusetts, United States - Inc-BW-C-4-O | ecosystem: Environmental > Terrestrial > Soil >... | reverse complement strand
TGGCCAACAACGGCGGTGGACATGGCAGGATTCTATCTACGCCCAAACTCGGCGGCCTGCATCACCGTTATTATGGTCTGGCCGCTTGAGCTGCTGTTCGAACATCTCTTCGTGAGAGTTAAAGATGAACTGAGAGCGAGGTATAGCTGCTGATCTCTCGCCGCCCACTCGGCACAGTCTCTCTGTGACTATCCGTGGTCACCCAACACGCCCGGCTGCGGTGCCGAATCTGCCTGTGAGTTCAAAACGCAGGTTCCTTCTGCGCTTGGATGACAATTTGGCGAGTCACAGGATTAAGAGTAGGCGAAGAAGAAGCGAATATCAATGAAGAAAAGTGGACCGTCAGTTGCATCCTGGGATTCATGCTCTTACAGGCGTTCCCGGCATTTTCCAGTACGCTCCCGGTGCCTAGGAACGAGGTCATAGCTGCGCGGGTCCTGCACTTTGGAACGGATGACTGCAACCGATTGCTCGTCCTCCGCAGCGTCGGCTACTCAGTTGACCTGTGCCCCACTGTGGAAGAATTTCACTCCTTGATGCAAAAGAGAACAGGTGCTGACGCCATATTGGTTACGGGGGTACCTGTAAGGGAGCGCCGCCAAGTGGTCACGCTTACGCGTGAACGTTCGCACGCTCCTCTGGTCCTGTTCAATACCTCTTACGACGATGCGGATGAGGGCAAGTTCGATCTTGTCATTCCCCCTCTCACGCGCCCGGAAGAGTGGCTGCGGAAGATCGCCGCCACGATAGAGATCAAGCGGCTTTTCGCGTCTTGGCAACCTCTAGCTCGGCAATCAGGCGCAGCACCAAACGCCTAAGTTTAACCATAGCCGGATCATCTGGCGATAGGTCTGCGGATTGTTCCACTCGGGCGAGCGTCGAGCGCAGGATTTCAACGAGGCTGGGGGATGCCTCTACCATGTGTGCCTTGGATGCCGCGATTAGGGGCCTTGGACGACCTATCTTTTGGGCACCCATGCCCCCTGAGGAAACGACCTAGGGTGATCTCATTCACAATGACACGGGAAGAGCAACTGAAGTGCATCGAGGACAACTGCAACGCCTTCAAAAAAGGCTTTGCTGGCTAAGGCTTCGAAGATTCCGCCCAACTGGGACAGCATGGAAATCCGACCGTGGGTGATGGACTGCGCGAAAAACGCTTGGATATCAACATTGAGATCGATCACAAACGGGATCGGATTTAAAACGTTAGAGTGCCCTCGCCATCCCCACAACGTAAACCCCAAACACAAAAAGAGAGGTTGAGGAAATCGTGAACGAAGACAAACTGGAATTTCATCGTAGATACGGCGGCGACGAGAAGCAGTGCATCGAGGAACTGGAGAAAGAGATTGCGGCTTACGACGACATGAACGCGGTTCGCGTCAAGTACGGCCTAGCTCTGAATAGCGATCAGGACGCTCATATCCGAATTCAACTCCAGAAGCTGGAGGAAATGGTATACGGCGACTTCATCAGCGGGATTAAGAAGCGGTTGGAGTACGTGAAAAGCTATGACTCTGGCACATAAAAGTTTCCGGTTCCGGAAATCCTTACGTAGATACTCGTCGCTTGGCGCAGGCACCTCACACGGTTACCTCCGAACTTCGTCGCTGTTTGCACCAGAGCCCTTCATAGCAGGCACGCAAATGTTCCACTGGGCCAAGCTTACGGATGAACTTGCGGATCGACTCTTCGCGGTTGGCAATCGTACCCAGGCTGCGCACTTCGCCATCTGGCTCGGCTATCGCTACGGCAATCGTCTCGGCATGGACATCCATGCCCAAAAATCGTAACGTCTCTCCCATGACCGACTCCTTCCGCTTGTGGCTCTGGACTGATGTTCCTCCAACAAACTCAGCCTAACCCACGACCTGCGCATCGGGCCGGTTACTCCATAATGACTATCGTGCATCGTTGGCAATGTCGACGTGGAACACTGCTGCAGAACATTGGTGCACCGCCTCCAACCGGCGAGGGCGCTAAAGCCGTATAACGCGACCTCAATGAGTCCTATAAGAGGGGATGTCAAGAAAAAATTCTTCCCCTCCCTCTCCGCGAGGAGAGGGGATGTTGTGGCTTGCATCCAGCCCCATCTCAGTTCTGGAGAGGCGGTGGGCTCGCCGCGTGTTGCGGATAGACCAAGCAGTTGGCGGTTTGAAGTCGACGGTTTCATGACGCCGTGGTCGGTTCGACGCCTTCGGCTCTGGAAGCTGCGCAAGCAAACGCGTTGGCTTAAGTGGGCCAACCATGGTCCTATCTGAGACTCGAGGCCTACAGCTTTTTTGGGTTATGCGAGGGGGCATACGGTGCATTTGGAGGCTCGGTGCTGAACGACTGCACACAGGGCGGCCTAACTCATTGATGGATACTCTCCCTCGACCCCGAGCGTCACAAGAACCGATTGGCTAACCATCGGGTAAGTAAACCTGGGCCTGCCTGGTTGCTGTAGACGCTCAAGCTGCTTGCGATTTCAGATGTTCTGCGTCGAAACGTTCTCCTTTTTTCCAAAGTGTCAACGTAATGGCCGCGATCTTGCGTGCGACCGTGAGGCGAGCCATATCCGGCTTCATCCCCTTGGCCAGCAATCCTGCGTAAAAGTCCTGCAGCGGTCCCCCGCAACGACTGGCGCTCATGGCCGTACTTTTGAAGATCCTCTTCATCTCGTGGATTGTGATTTTGATTCAGACCGCGGATCTGTTGTGGCTTTTTGGAACGTTGCAGTTGTCCGTCCACATAACGATGCTGCGCGCTGTCGTGCGTCTCCACCCCCAGACCGCTCTAGGTCCACAGCTGCCGCTTGCTGCGGAACCGGTGGGGCGTCTGCATCAGGGCAGCCCGCAGCGGGCCGATCAAGGGAATCTGGCGCAATATTTTCACGGCCTGATGTTTCCGGCTCTCGGCCAAAAGTTCTCCTCGCACCGTGTGCCGTACAACCAACAGTCCATCCAGCTGCTGATAGAACAGCTCTGCGCGGCGGCGCACACCGGGCTGCGCAATCCTGCTCAGCCATCGGTCCCGATGGCGTGGGGCATAGACCTGCGTACCCGAGCAGGGAATGCCCCAGCTTCGATACAGCGCCTTGAGCCGACTCATCACCCGCGCCTGGTCTTTGCTGATGGTCAGATAACTACGCGCCAACTCCCGCAACGTCCGCAGTCCGTTTTCTCCGTGGTAGACCGCGCGCAGCAGTCCGGCACGCAATAGCTCGGCCAGCTTGCGCGCGTCCACCTTGTCACTCTTGCTGCCTTCTTTCAATAAGGCGTTGCGGCGCGGATTGCAGACCACGATCTCTTCGACGTGGGGCTTGAGCACATCGTACAGCCAGGCCGCCCAGGTCCCTTCTTCCAACGTCACATGCAGCTCTCCCCGCAAACCGTGCAGGAACTCCAGCAGAGTGGCTGCTTTGGTTTCGATGATGGATTCCATCACCAGCCTGCCCACGCCATTCAAGACAGCAATCGACGCTGCATCCTTGTGAACGTCGAGCCCGAGATACTTCTTCATATTGCTACTCATGTTGGGTAGCCTCCCGATCGATAAGGGGGATGCTACGGCATCCCCCTTTCACATGCGGGTAGAGGCACCTATCGGGAGAGGCATCAAAGCGCTAAATCCTGGGGGTGCGGGGGCAAACCCCCTGCGCCACAGCCGGCTTCCGCTCCGAAAAAGCCGGCGTCCTCTAATAATGCGTGCATCGGCGAATTTGCATCGATTGAGACGGCTGGGGCGCTGGATGAAATGGGCGGGCCGACTCCCGGTCCCTTATCTCAGAACGGGGCATAGGATCCTAGGACAGGAATTTTCGACCCGGGAAGAATTACTCGATCTATGGAAAATTCGGGGTGAGAATTAAGTCCAGGGATCGATTTCTCACCACGCCCATGTGCGCTGCTGAATGCCGGTTGATTCCAAGTCCAACCTCTTGAGCAATCTACGCAGAGCTCCTTGTCTGGCCCTACGCTTGCGAGATACCAACCAACGGAGGATTTTTGATGAAAACAGCTACAGCGCTCGCGACTACCCTATTCGCCATAGCAAGCTTCCCGCTGACGGCGCAGCAGGCACCCGCGACCAACCAACCGGACAGCCCAGCCACTCAGCAGAACCTTCAGGCGCGGAGGCGGCGACACCCCCTGGTCCGGCCGCGAACCCGGCAGTATCTGCCGTAGAAATGAGCCCATTCAACGGAGAACTTGTGAGCAAGCTCGACTCAAAGACCGCCAAGACCGGCGACAGCGTGGTGGTCCAGACCAAGTCGTCAGCAAAGACCGCCGACGGAACCGAGATTCCCAAGGGATCGAAGCTGGTAGGCCATGTGATCGGTGCACAACCCAGTGGGGCAGGCGAGAACTCTCAAGTAGCGCTCCTGTTTGACCACGTCGAGCTGGAGGGTGGGCAGAGCGTGCCGGTCCATTCGCAGATTCAGTCGATCGCTCCAGCGGGAGGTGCGGCATCGACCAGTGGGTCTGCCGCCATGAGCGGGCCACCGGCGGGCAGTTCCTCTAACCCGAGTGCGAGTGGGACTCGTAGCGGCAGCGAGGCGAGTAGTGCGCCGCAAGGCGCAGGCGGCTCCGCTGGGGCAGCTGTTGCAAGTGGCGGCCCCGCGGCAGGAACCGTCGTAGCAAAAACCGGCCAGATCGCCATCAGCACAACGGCGATCCCCGGCGTACTGCTAGCGAACAATGCGCCGGGACAACAAGATCCCAGGATGGCCCGCGCTTCCAGCATTCTGCTCGGGGCGAAGCAAGATATCCAATTGGACAGCGGCACGCAGATGGTAGTTGGCGTCTCTGCCGCGGGCGGGGGAAGGCAGTAATCGGCACAATGGTTGGGGGCAATGGGCGATCGCCCGTTGCCCTGGGGCTGAGTGAGAAACCTGACAGAAAGGTTCGCGCTCCATGAGCCTGCATAACGGCTGGCGAAACCTAACCAGGGAACAGCGTTCCGAAGTCGGGGATTTTACCGCGTCACTTAGGATCCGAAGCATGCCGAACGGTATGAGGTAACGTGCGTGTACGGAAAGAAATTTCCTCCGCGTCGAGGGTGCGCCCGCCCGCGACTCAGTGCACCGACGCTAAATTACTTAGGGCTATCGCGCCGTGGAAAAGGCTATAGCTAGCGGTCGAGCGCGGTGTGCCCACAATCCCACTTCGAATTCCGAGTCCCTCCGCCTAATGTGTGATACCGACGGCCTTAGCTCCCCCGTTTGCCGGATTGTGGTGCCAATAGCTCCGCCGACTATGGCAAAAGCCGTAAAAAAGTCGTTAAGCGCGTCAGGAGGGTCAGGAGGGTATTTCACGCACCCAGATCGCCAAGCAACTCGGCGTCTATGAACATAGAGTGCAGCAGGCGCAGCCTGAATTACTGAAGGAAGTAGCGCGGGGCAAAGTCAAGCTGCGCGAAGCAGCGAGGCGAGTGACACCTGTTCCACGACAGTTAGTGAAGTTCGAAAGAGCGCATCTTGTGCGCTCGTCGATCACGATGCTAACCACGTCGCCCACATCCGCGCTCTCGACGAGGCAATGGCGCCACTCGGGGAAGCGAAATACACACCGAGGGAGATGGTTCGGTTGAGCGGTCGTCAATCGTTTCACGATCTTCTGGGTGCTACAGCAAATCAGGCTTCGTGGTTTTGCTCGGAAGTGCGGAAGGAAGTCCTGAATAAGCGAGAGAGCCGGAAACGAGAGGAAGTTACCCCCAGCCATGGACCTAACGAAAGGCCAGAGACTGTGAACTAGATCATAGCGGTCAGAGCATAGCTCATAAACTGCGCCTGTCTCCTGCAACGCGGGGCCTGATTGAGGCCGCAGGCAGGCTCCAATTGACGGTGCTCCCAAAAAGCAAACGCCCCGAAGCCATCGCTGGAATCGGGCCATCCGCCTGTGTCTCGTCCGGGAAGGTTGAGACATCAATGTCGTGAAAACCTAAAGGTTGGCAGCCATCTCTTTGGCTGCGTGGATCGACTGCAAACTTTCCTCGGCTCGCTTTTTGAGTTCCCAGATGACCGAGGGCATGTAATCCAGTGCCCGGATTCGTAACTCCCGTGACTCTTGAAGCAGCGAGCTTACTTCATAGTTTGTGCCGGGAACCGGCTCCCAGTCCCCGCTGTCGTCGAATCGGAGATTGGGGACCCATCTGATGTCCTCGTACCATTTGGTTGCCAGTTGCCACGATTCCTCCGCCTTTGCGTAGCCGATCTGGATGTGGTCCTCATCTGGAGGGAGCCACACCTCCAGACCGACATTGAGCGCGGCCAGCTTGGCGTTCAGCGCGGCGATGATGCTGTTGATCTCGTTAGACTCGGCGTTCAGAGCCTCGGCGATTGGTTCGAGTTCCTGAAGTTCGTTTGGTGACATGATTGAGATTCTCTGGGCGGTCAGCCCTGTTGAATTGGCCTGAGCCACGGCGGCATCTTGGCTTCCGCTGCGATGCGGGTGGAGCAGGTGTTTACAGAATTCACCTATCCCGCGCAAAAAGTCAAAAGGGAATTTTTGTTTAGCAACGCAGATATTGGTGACACAGATCGGAAATTCATTTGGCGCAGCCTCCACACAGCTCTTACCTCAGTAAGGAGCGGAGGCGTCGCTTGGGTCGGTCGGAGCGAAAAACTCGAGAAAACAAAGCTGAGCTCCGCGGAGGCCCGCGAGCTATCCGCCCGGGCCCTAACCCCTGCTAGAAGATACAAAGGCATGAAAGACGGAGAGTGTGCCCAAAGATTTGCAGAAATCACTGAATGAACATGTACATGACTACGACGAACAGCCCCGTCTAATCCCGCCAAGCACGTTGCTCCAAGCGGTCTGCCAAAGGACGAGGCGACGCGTTATGAGTGCCGAAGCACGGGCGCGGATTAGTGCAGCGATGAAAGAGAGATGGGTGCAAACCCGGAAGGCTGCGAAGCGTTTAAGCGACACGCTTGCGGACCTGATGGACTGCAAGGTCCGATGCTAGAAGGTGTCGGCCTCCTAACCACATCAGTGACGGTCAAAATATAAGCTGGCACCTGCTGTGAACCAATAAAAGCGGCCGTGGGTTGAAGATTCTCACCGGGATCTAAGTATTCGCCACGTTCGAATGCATTATTCTCACGCTTGCTTTCGCGGGTCTGCAGCAATTCCACATGCTTCGGAGCAAACACGTACTCTTCCAAAAAACCGGATCCTTTGAGGTGGTCAGCGACGGGTGATCAAGAGGTTGCGGTGCTCCTTGCAAAACTTCTGCAGGGCCACAAACTCTATGGAATATATAGGGCTGCCCGTACACTTTTGCCCGCGCTTTGCCTGCAGAAGTCCCTGTTCGATCCAACAGTGCGTGGCGATCTTTCTTGCGACGAATCAACACGGTTGGACCTCCCTGCAACGAGATGCTGAAGCGCCAGCAAAGTTAGTGCAGCGAGCAGGTGATATCCTTCGCCTTGCCATGAACAGTCCTTATAAATCAGACGAACAGACGATCCGCAACCTGATGGAAACCTGGGTACGCGCCACCGCCGCCGACGATCTACAGACCGTTCTCACGCTGATGTCCGAAGACGCCGTCTTTCTGGTCCCGGGACAGCCGCCCATGCAGGGCAAGGACGCATTTACCGCAACCTTTCAGGCCGTGACTTCCGCCGCCCGCATTGAGGCGGTCAGCGATACTCAGCAAATTCAAGTCGAGGGCGATTTTGCCTGGTGCTGGAACCACCTCTCCGTCACCATCACGCCTCGCAACGGCGGCCAGCCGTCGCACCGCGCCGGCTACACGCTTTCTGTCCTGCGCCGCGAGCCGGGCGGCAACTGGGTCGTCATCCATGACACGAACTTGCTCCCGCCCGCTTAGATGGTTTCCTCCTGACGCCCATAGCCGTGAGCCCATTCAAGGTGTCCAGAACGCTTAAACGGGGGTTATACCAAGGGACTTACTTTGCGGACTCAGCGTCGTTACCGTCAATTGCCTCAGATAGGGTGAAAAAGACCTCGATGCGTGGTTAACAGCAGCGGGCATCGAAAAGTGACACACGATTTCGACATGCTGTCGGGCTGGTAAGCTCTGGGAGACGGCGTTTCAGAAAGGACAGTCTGAAAGTTGGTCAAGAAGACTGCCGCGAATATGAATATTCCACGGGTTTGTTCACACGATCTTCGACGATCATTTGCGCGACTCTGCCACGATTCTGGCTGAGAGCCTGGCGGATCCAGTTCCTTCTGCCACCGACAGCCTGGACACTTGTGGCTTCATCGGCGCCCTTTCCGCCCATCGAGTTTATGTGAGCAGCGAATCGGAGGACATCACCTACAGGGCGTGGACGGCACGGTCAGCAATCTTCGGCCGTTTGCCGACCGCGGTGGTTAGTGCGTAGCTTTCGATAGCACAGTTAATGTGCACATTGTGATCGGACAGATGTTTGTCTACGAGGCGGCGGGCGAGCAAACCGCTAAAATCGATGGCGCGAGCGCCGATCGACACCGTGCTTGGCGACGCCGACCATCGCACACTGTTCATTCTCGTCCACCATGCCCTCTTCTCCGCCAAGGTAGATGGTTCGGAATAGGCGAAAAACGGGGAAGGCCGCGATACACTATCTTCATACACTGCGTCATAGACCGGCACGGACGAGCGCTACCGACGCCGCAAATACATCCAAAACCAAATGATGATCTTCACCACTTCTCCCGAGGAAGGCATATGGTAGCAGGGGATTCTAAGCCGCTGGGATGGGTCAATGACACGCTGCACCTCGACCAGCTATGGCTCTTGTTCCAGCGAAAAGAAACTAGGCATCTACGGCTGTATCTCAATTTCCTCAGAAGCCAGAACAGATTCTCCAACCGGCCCGTCATTGCATCAGGCGGCCCCGTCGTATCACTGACTACTTATGGCGTGCGGATCCAGAGCGTCTATCTCACGATAGAATCGATCGCCGCGGCTTCTTTTCTGCCTTCGCGCTTTATTCTCTGGCTGGACGATCCAGGTGCATTTAGTAACCTTCCGGGTACCCTCAAGAGGCTCCAGTTACGCGGCCTGGAAGTGAGACTTACCGATAACCTGGGACCTCATACCAAGTACTACCCGACTCTCGGTGTCATGCAAGACCTCAATCAGCCGATCGTCACAGCCGATGATGATCATCTCTATACACGCAGTTGGCTCTGGAGACTGATGGATGCATATCGTGAAAATCCTGGTGTTGTCAATTGTCACCGCGCGCACGTTATCCGATTGCTCGAGGACCGCATTGCACCGTATACGGACTGGAAATCCTGCGCATCCGACAAGCCCAGCATGCTGCACTTCGCTACCGGCAGCTCTGGGACCGCCTTACCCCCTGCTCTGCTGCAGCAGCTCAGGGACAGCGGCACTAAGTTCAAATCGCTTTGTCCTGCAGCCGATGATATCTGGCTGCACGTGAATGCACTTCGCGCCGGTTTGCCAACGCGCCAGATCGGCTCATGGCAACGAGACTTTCCTGTTATTCCAGGCACGCAAGAGCAGAGACTCATGAACGCCAATGTTGAAGGCTCACAGAACGATGTGCAGATAGCCAAAACCTATTCTTTGCAGGATATCGCCGTCCTGCAACAGGCGACCACGGAGTTAGCCCGGAAGGCCTCTTAAAACTTATTTCTGGCCAACCCCGTAAACCGTCAGAAACAGGAAGTGCTAAACATGAAATCGTTGCTGCTCATTCTGGCATTACTCAGCGCCCAGCTTCCGAGTCGCGACTCGGAACCGACGGTGACTTTGCCATCGACTCGCGCCACCATCACTCCGGACTATGGGGGGAAATATGTGCAGCTCAAAAACCCTCCTGCCGTAGTAAATCTGCCAAAGACTCCGCCTAAATTGCTGCCTTCCGGTCTACCCTGGTATGTCGACGTAGTGAACTTCGGCCCGGGCACTGTGACTCTGCAGGCTGGCACTCAATTCTCAGCTCGCCTGCAGCCAAAAGACAGCGTCCGGGTCGTCGCCAATAACTCGATATACAGAATTGCACATTAGCGAAGTCGTGACGATGGGGCAAGGAGCGGAGTTGGCTGCGCGTGCGGTGTCTGATAGGGGGGAATTGAGCCCAGGTTACCTGAGAAGCTCCACACAGGGATCTTTACTCCCGCCATGACGTCATTTATGCCGAGCGTTGTATTGACCGCCTCGAATGCGGGAACGTCAAGATAGAATCCATGATTCTCAAAAACACTCTTGGTGCTCGAGAGTGTTGCCTGTTTGGTATTGGCAAAGCCGCCGAAGAAGTGAATCGGACCAACATAGGGCCCGATATAAATCATTGGCGTGGTGCTGTCGACTGCGCCATTGCCTTCCATGTAGGTGTTATAAAAATCAACACCCATCACTGCTGACTCGCCTGTCATCATAATGTCGGGAGAGCCAATTCCCGGTGTGTTGAATCCGGAATTATGGAACGAGACGCCGTCTACCTTGCCCGGTCCGAGGGTAAGAGGTACGCCGCCATCGGCAGCGGGAAGGGCCACTGAACCGCTGCTAGTCCCCTGGATCTCGTCAAAGGTCGCACCGCAGCAAGCGCTCTCCACGTGCCACACGTCTCCGTAATAGTTTTCTGCGAAGATGCCGACGAAACGGCTCTGGTCGACTACGGTGCGGATGTGCACGACCCCGTTTGCAAAGGCGCTGCCCGGTTGATTGTTCCAGACCGCAAATCCCTCAGCACGCACGTAGTTGGCGCCAGTGGCAGCATCATCGATGCAGTAGATCGCGTCCATCTGGGACCCGGAGTTTGCGGCCAGGACCATCCGATTTCCTCCGCCGGCCGGCTGATGGCCCAGAAGCGATGTGCTGCTGAATTGACGGATTCCGCAGCTGGAACCATCCGTCAGGTGCCAGAACCAGGTGGCTGTCTCCGGCAAGAGCAGGGTCACACCGATGCGCGCGGCGACGCTCGTCGAATTTCCCAGGCGAATTTCCTGCGACATTACCTGGCTTCCGCCCAGCCCGCTGGCATCGCACACTCCGCCGCCCGCGGAAATGACTGCCGCGATGCATGCGTTAATCTTCACGCTGGCGTCTGCCCCGGATAATTAACCGCACTGTACGAACCACCTGTTTGGCCCCGAGCACCTGAACTCAAGCCCGCCAGAACAACGACAAGTAATAACAATAAAGATGAAAACCTAAATCCGGACATTGTAAATTTCTCCAATTGATGCGTATTTTCACTTCCGCCCAAAGTCGTAATGGACACTCACTGCTGTGCAGATATACTCCAACGACAACCAAACGGTAACCCATCAGAAGTGTTAACTGTGAATAAAATCAGGTTACGAAAGCGCTAACAACGCTTCGAACAAGAGCAGACTACTGCCCTCCCCGCTGTCCTGAAAACGGGTGCGCTTCCACGCATGTTGGAACATGCTGTGCCAAATTCGAAGGGAGTATGCAATGGGAGAAGGGTATTACGGGCAGATCAGGAGGCGAGAATGGTCGTGCAGTGATGCGCTGGCCGCCGCGCGTGCCGGAGGTCAAAGACTAACAGGAAAGGGGCGAAACGGTCGAGAAAATATACTTCAGCGCAAGAAAGCAAAGAAGGCCGGTAATTCTGCAGCAGGCCGGCCCTCAATTCTCGGTTCGCCTTCAATCGCAAGACAGTGTCAGGATAGTTTTCGGTAACGCGATTTATAGGTTTGCGACTAAGGACGTCCCGGTTGAGGTGGATGGAAGCGCATTACCGGGGCACGCGGAGTCTGATAGGAAGAAAGTGAGCCCAAGTTGCCTGAGAAGTTCCAGATCCAAGTCTTTACTCCAGCGGTGACATCATTAATACCAATGGTTGCATTAGCCGATTCGAATGCGGGGACATCGAGATAGAATCCATGATTCTCAAAAATGCTCTTCGTATTCGAGGGAGTTGCCATGCCTGTATCGCCAAAGCCATCGACGAAATGAACTGGACCCACATAGGGCCCGATGTAAACCATCGGTGTGGTGTCATCGACTCTGCCATTTCCTTCCATATAAGTGTCATAGAAGCTGACGTCCGTCACCGCTGACTCACCTGTAATCATGATGTCCGGAGAGCCAATTCCAGGTGCGTTGAACCCGGAATTGCGGAATGACACACCGATTACCTTTCCCGGCCCAACAGTAAGAGGAATGCCACCCGAGGATCCATTGGAAACCCTCGGGTTGCCGTTGCTCGTGCCCTGGATCTCCTCAAAGGTTGCACCGCAACAGGCGCTCTCCACGTGCCAGACGTCACCATAATAATTTTCCGCGAAGATACCGATGAAGCGGCTCTGATCAACTACATCGCGGATGTGCACGACACCGTTGGCGAAAGTGCTGCCGGGTTGGTTGTTCCAGACGGCAAAGCCTTCGGCGCGCACGTAGTTGCTGCCATTGGAGGGAGCATCGGTGCAGTAGATCGCGTCCATCTGCGAACCCGAGTTTGCGGCCAGCACCATGCGATTTCCGCCGCCTGCCGGCTGATGGCCGAGAAGCGAAGTGCTGTTGAATTGGCGGATACCACAGCTCGCACCGTCGGTCAGATGCCACAACCACGTGGCAGTCTCCGGCAGAAGCAGTGTTATGCCGATGCGCGAGGCCGAACTGGCGGTAGTGCCCAGGTCAATTTCCTGGGACATTTTCTGGTTCCCGCTGAGGCCACCGGCATCGCACACGCCGCCATGCGCTGCAATGACGGCCGTGATGCAGGCGTTAATTTTTACGCTGGCGTCTTCACCAGGGTAATTCGTTGCGTAGTAAACATCCGAGCTGGATGCTTGCCCCCATGCTCTTGCGTTCGAGCACCCGAGAGCAACGATAAGTAGCAGAAGAAATAGCTTATAGACGTTGAGCATCGCGGTGTCCTTCGGTTTCATGCTTCGCAACGACTGCTGCCCTGCTCTTAATGGGCCGATGTAACTGCCGAGTAGTCACCATCATACCTGTGGAGTAACAATTACAGAACAATTAAAGTTCAGTAAGGCCGGAAATTAGTATGGGTCAATAGAGTGCGTATATCTGCAGGAAAGATATCACTGACGCTGCCCTGAAAGGGGCAGCGTCAGTGACGAAGACGCGTCAGAGTAGAGGGAAGGTATGGGCGATCGAAAGGGGTATCAGGGATGTGTCAGGAGGCGGGCATTGCGGAATTGCCGTGCGGGGTGCGCCGGCAGCGTGACTGACAGGAAGGGGGATCGGATGCCTAGAGGAGAAACACCGTAGCGGGAAGGGCGAGCGATCCGCACGGCATGTCGCCGCTGCTGTCTATCAGGTGAGCGGGAAGGCATGATGGTACACCGCGACCGACAGCGCCTCGGTGCGCGCTGTCGCCTCGGAGGCGGCTCTAAACCAGTGCCAGCTCCGGGTGCGGAAGCCCTGAGATTACAGTTCTGGCTCTCAGTTCGCCTTCAGAGAGAGTATTTGCAAAATCAACACACGTTTTCTCCGCGCCCAGCGCCTGCAGGACGGCCCTCTCAGCGTCGTTGAGTTTCTTGAGTAAAACGATAACATCTCTCTGTAAGAGGTCCAGTAAATCGGGCGTCAACAGCTTCCAGATGTGCGGGATATTCCTTTCAATAAAGGCGAGATTGGCGCCGTGAATGGTTTCGTGCGAGATAGCAGGCTCATAGATGCTCAGCCGGACGCCTTTTCCGAGCAGCGTCTCCGCTAGTTCAACAGCGGGACTCTCCCGCAGATCGTCTGTACCTTCCTTGAAGGTAAGACCAAACAGGCCGACGGACTTCTCGCCGGTGCTCAGCACAAGATTGATGCAGTTCTCGAGATGGGTCTTGTTACTGGGAAGAATCCCCTGGATAATCGGCGACGCAAGTCCGCGCCGGCGTGACTCGGCAACCACGGCCCGTACATCTTTCGGCAGGCATGATCCGCCAAACGCAAACCCCGGCTTGAGATACATGGGCGAAATATTCAGCTTCTTATCCATGCAGACGATTTCCATGACGCGGCGTCCATCGACATTCAGGGCTTCACTTAGCTGGCCGACTTCATTCGCGAATGACACCTTCAACGCATGGAATATATTGCACACATATTTCACCATGCATGCAGTCATGATATCGGTGTAAACGATCGGCGCCGGAACTTTGGTGTAAAGCCCCGCAACCTTCTCGGCCGCCCAGGTATCGTTGTGTCCGATCACTACCATAGGAGCCTCATAAAAATCACGAATCGCCGTTCCTTCACGCAGAAACTCCGGGTTGTAGGAAAAATGCAGATCTTCGCCCAGACGCTTCCCGGCTGAGCTTTCAAGAAGGGGTATCAGCTCCTGTTCCACGACATGAGGCAGCACAGTGCTTCGCAGGGTAACGACGAAGGGCGTGCTTCTGTTGCGAATAGCAGTTCCAATGGAGGTCAGCACGCCGCGCAAGGCATCAAGCTTGATCTCTCCGGTGCGCTCCGAAGGTGTGCCTACGCAGATCAAGGCCGCATCGGTTGCATCGATTGCTTCGACTTCGTTCGTGGTCGCGCTTAGGCGTCCGCTGTCCCTCGCCTCGCCCAGCAGCTTTTCGAGCCCGGGCTCAAAGAATGGCGCAAGTCCATTCGCGATCGAAGACACCTTTCGCGCATCGACGTCTACGCCCACCACCTGATGGCCATCCTGCGCAAGACAGGCTGCCGAGACGCAACCCACATATCCTAAGCCGAAAACGCTTACCCTCATTCGTGTCTCCTTATGTAGTTTTTCAGATCAAGCGGCTTATAGTTCAGGGACTGCTTTCGAAGCATCGTGTCTAACTTGCCGAGAGAAAGTTAGTGACTCTTCGTTTCTGTCGTACTGAGTTCAGGCATGTCCATGACTGGCGAAAGTCCATACAAAGCCAGGCACCTTTTGATTCCCGTACTGTAGTTATCCACCATCGCTTCGATGGTGTACCGTGCGCTCGACTCCCTGGCTCCTCTGCGCAGCCGCTCCATTGCGCCTGGGTCTGACAGAGTTTCCACAATGGTGCCTGCGAATGCCTCTGCATTATGCGGCGCTACACGGCCGTTCTCGCCGTCAACCACATAGCTGATTTCCGGAGGATGTGTCGGCAGATCGGTGACCAGGAGGGGTAGTCCGGCCGCGAAGCTGTCCACCACTGCAAGCCCAGCAGTACCGGACAACAGGAACATGTCGGCCATCTTGTAGTACAGAGCGCTCTCGCGTCCGAATTTCGATCCCAGATAATGGATCCACGGCTCGCCAGCAATCCCATTTTCCAGCCACGGACGCTCGGGCCCGTTGCCGATTAGGACAAGATGGAATTCCGGGCATTTCTGTTTCACGAGACGCGCGGCTTCGATCAGCATGGGTATGGCTTTGATCTGTTGAAGCATTCCGCAGTAAAAGCCGATCCTGCTCTGGGTGCAGCCGGTAAGAGCAATTTTCGCATCGCGCACCTCATCGTCCGAGATATCCTCGATGAGTCTCCTCAACTCGGCACTGTCAGTTGCATTCTGGACATTTGTAATGCGTTCTCCCGGCATGCCTTCGCTTCGCAGATATTCCGCGATCGATTCGGTGTAGGCGAACCACCAATCCACGCAGGTAAAGAAGGGCCTCTTGAGCGACTCAGCAAGTTCAGAACGAGTGGGATGCCTGTTCGGGCCAAGCCCCCAGAAGGCGACCCGCTTCAGCTTAAGAGTCGACAGCAGCAGGAGCGCGGGATTGATGAGGTATTTCACTTCCGAGCCGACTATTACTAGGTCAGCGCTAAATATCTCCTTCCATAGCGGCTGATAGATGAACCGCTTAAAAAACCAATGCCCCGGGACCCTGGTTCCGACAGAAGAAGGAAGATCCACGCAGTCCTTACGGAGCGAGTCAACGGGGTTTAGGTTGCTGTAAACCACCCTGAGCTCAATACCATCCTGCTGAAGTGCGGCATGAAGGCCGGTAAATAACGGGAGCCGATAATGTTTCACCTCTGTTTGGATGATCAGCACCTTTTGCATTACTTATCCTCGTGTTTGTGTCTTGTGTTTCACTGATCAATTGTCCGGCTCGCACTAATCACCGGCGGCCAATACGGTCTGGTCTGGTTCAAGTTCTTCGTCCTCTTCAAGAGCCGGAGATTCGAAGTGTCGCTCTTCAATCGCCAGGGAGAAGAGCACGCTTGAATATAAAATCCAGATGAGCTGATTCGGAGTGACGATGGAAGCTTCATCCAGTTGATAGAGGAAGACGACGCAGAGAAACGCGATCGGCCAGACGAACTGCCGAGCCGTATTTCTTCTGACTAGGAGAACTGCGCGCCTCATGGCAATGAGGTAGGCAGCGAAGTACAGCAGAAGGCCTACGCCACCTAGTTGCAACGTGAGATCGATGTAGCCGTTATGCGCGTGCGGCAGATTGTCCCAGTTTGTAGCTTCCCGCACTAACCGGCCAGGTCGGGAGTTCTGGCTCCAGAAGGCGGCGTATCCGTAACCCCACACCGGGCTCTTCTTAACGAAGCGAAGTGTCTCTCTCCAGATGGGCACACGTCCGGTCATGGAGGCGTCCTTGCCCATTTTCGCCGTCACTTCATCCGCATGCTGGACGGCATAGGAAATAGCGATGATGGAAGTTACAGCAAGTGCGAGCGTGAGCAGAAGAAGCGGCATCCGCGGCCAGCGCAGGGCACGGAAGCCGACGAACAAGAGCAACATGGTGCCCATAATGAGCAGGCCGCCCGCAGAGCGCGAAGCCGCCAGCAGCGCCACCACCATGGTAATGAGAATCGCGACAACTGCGATGCTTCGCCGTGTCGGCCGCGGCCGGCTGAGGAGGGTAATGCCGGTGAGAACGATGAGGCGCGCCCAGGTGTTCTTGTTCGTGACGATGCCGTTCCAGGCCCCGCCAGGCTCATAGTCGAGATCAGGAACGAAGCCGGGAAAGAAGACCTGCGCGATCACTCCCAACACAAGAACACACGCCAGAACCGTCCAGATGAGGCGAATCTGCTCGCGAAGGGTGTAACGCCGCGCGAAGTCGAGGCCGATGAGCGCTGACAGCAGAAGTGGGATGCTCTTCTGCAAAGTCAAATATGGGTCGACCGACCAGCGGACGGAATAGAGAGCCAACAGCAGCAACAGAACGAAGCATTTATTCGATGAGACGAGACTCCAGACCTGACGATAGCGGGGAATGATACGCAGGAGAACCACAAGATAGACAGAGGCCCAGAGCATCTTCATCAGCGGCGACCCTTGCGGATCGGCCCCGTTCTTGTCTACGGTGAAGGCTTCCATGGCGCCGCTCGAAAGGAAGAGTACGCAGATGTAAAAGATCTGAGCCGCGAATTTGCGGGAGATTCTCATGCAGGATGCCCTGTTGTGGAGGTATTAGTAGCCGAGACGGCCAAGCGTACTCCAGATGCTCGCCCTGATGAGCACTTCGGAACGCTGTGGCAGGGTAAGGTTGCGAACGAACGATTGGACGCGCTGCTTGTGTCCTGATTCCAGTCCGCCGGTGGCCCAATGCGCTCCCAGTCCTCGCGAGAAGACCTTCAGCGCGAGGCGCTGCAGAAGAGGCCACCGATCATAAAGCCAGATGCCGGTGATGAGCTCGAGCTGGCCGCTCAGACGCTTCTTCTCGACAGGCCTCCTGGTAAACGCGTTGCTGCCGTGCACGCGCATCATCGTAAGCTCGTCGTCGGCCATCCAACCTTCGTCGAGAGCCAGCGCAACCCACTTGATGTAGGCGTCGCTGGAGCAGCCGGTGTTGAGACGAATCGGCTCCGGCATAGGAAAAATTCTCTCCAGAGTTTTTCTTCGAAAGGAGAGTCCGGATAGGGCGGTTGGAACAAGAGGCGGCTTGCCGGCCGCGGTAACCGCGCGCGCGTCCCACTTGCCGAGTTCGTGTGCGATTGGGCAGGGATATCGCTCGCCGGTGTCATGATCGAACTCACGCACGATATCGAAACACCAGCCGAGGCTGGGGTTGCCGGTCATGATTTCAACGACGCGCTGTACTTTTTCCGGATTGAAGTAATCGTCAGAGTCGAGAAGGCAGATGATGTCTCCTGTGGTGACAGCAAACCCCGCATTGAAAGCGGACGCCTGCCCGCCATTTTCCTTGAGCAGCGCCAGAATTCGCGCGCCATAACTGGCGATAACCTGACGGGAATTATCAGTAGAGCCGTCATCGACGACGACGACCTCTATATCCGGATAAGTCTGTGAAAGCGCACTGTCGATTGCGTCCCCGAGGAAGCGACCATAGTTGTAGTTATTGATCAGGATGCTGACCCTTGGCTGATCGTTCATTGCACAACTTCCTCCATGATCGGCTTAACTTCGGGCTGTTTTCGCGACAGGCCTACAATTGCGATGCCGAGCAGGCAGAGAAGCGCTGCGTCGCTGGCGATGCTGGACCATGCGGCTCCAAGCCACGAATAGGCCGGTATGATCCAAAGGTTGATGAGGATGTTAAAGAGAGCAACGGCGATCTGAATCATGGTTCGCAATCGCTGATAGCCGGCGCCGGTAAGCGCGTCGGCAAAAAAGGAGTGGATGGTCTTGAGCACAGGCAGGATCGCAAGCCAGCGGAGAGCGCTAACCGACCGCACATACTCCCTGCCGAGGATGTGGGGAACAACGGGTGCGAGCGCCAGCAAGCCGATCATGACCAGCATCGAGTATGCGATTGTCTTCGGCAGCAGGCGCGCCATGTAGCGGCGGGTTTCCCGGATTCCTCCGAGATGCCCGGCGCGGAAGAAGCCGGGATTGGCTGCGGAGAGGATCGACCGCAACGGGACGAGACTCACGTCGATGATGCGGTAGGCCGCGCCGTAGATACCGGTCGCCGGCAGGTCGCCCAGTTTGGCAAGCATCGTCTTGTCGATGTCGTTGTAGATGGTCTGCGCGGAAAGTCCAACGGAAAAGTAAACGCCTTCCTTGAGCTCAGGCCAGATCTCACTTATTTTCAGCGTGGGTTTCTCAAGTTTCGCGAGGCCCCAGCCCAGTGCTCCCACGGCTGTTGCGAAGGTAGCCACGAGATAGGTGGTTGCCCAGGCTTCAATGCTGGGCCGGTGTACGAGGGCGACCAGAGCACCGAGTCCGATGAGCCGGCTCAGGCTGATCCACATATTAAGCTGGGCGGTTGCTCCGAATCGGTCAACGGAGGAGAATACGAAGCCGCAGAAATCGACGAATCTTCCAAAAACCAAATCCGCACCGGCGACGAGAAACAGGACGGTCCATCGAACGTCTGCGGGAAGAAGAAAGACGCAGGAGAGAACCAATGCTAGAGCGGCGGCTCCGCTCACCAGGGTCACCAGGAGTCCGTTGCCCCAGGATCGCGAAAATGACCGGGGATCGTGGGCGACGTTGCGGATGATCAGATTGCTCGTTCCGACTCCGACGAACGGCGAAACGATGGCGGCAATGGCTACGACCGCGACGAACGCGCCATACTGCGCCGGTTCCAGACTGCGCGCGATGAGGATGAAATACGCGGCCTGAATGACGAGCTTGAGCCCGTTTCCACCGAGCATCCAGAGGGTATTCCTGGCGATGGCGCTGGCGCGCAGGCGTTGTAAATAAGGTTCCATGAATAAGCGCTGTTCGTTCGGATTCGTAAATAATGTTAATGATGCGCGGGTGGAAGGTTCGCCGGCCCTCGCGGAAAGAGGCGATCACGGAGACGCAACATCGGGAACTCTACGGCCTTGGTGGTGAGAACGCCGAGAATGATTGCTGCAAGGTACTGGCTGACAAGCAAAGCTCCCCAGCGACTATACGTTGGTAAGTGAGAGCAGATTTTGGAAAGTGGATCTCTGACCGATAAATGCCAAAGGTAAATTCCATAAGAATAGACGCCGATAGCTGCGATTAATCGGTAGAAAAAGGAACGAGTCACTCTTCCTTCATAGCCGTAACTTAAGAGCAGAAGCGCGCCCATGGCCAGGTAGACAAACGTATATCCAAAAGACCACATCAAGGTCGTATGGCGGCCCTCATATAATCCGAAGCCAACCCCTAAGAGTATCGGTAGGGATAACAGCAGTCGATGCTTGATCCACTTGTCAAAACGCTGGCGATCGGTATAGAAGATCCAACTCAACAGCACACCGAACAAGAGACTATCGATTCGCACATGGGTCTTCCACTGAGGATCGCCACTATGCAGCCAGTACACGGAGACAATACGTACGCAAAGGACGAGAACGCAACAGGCGAGAAGGATGGGAACCATTCTTTCGCGCAGCCTGCGCGTTCGATAGAGAAGAATCAGCAGCGGCGGGAGGGCCAGATAGAAATGCTCCTCTACTGCCAGGCTCCACGTATGGTCGAGCGATGTGCCTGCGTAGTTCTGAACGTTCAGGATATTCTGCCACGCGAAGGAGCCGAGAGGATGCCTTCGTATCACGATCTGGAAGAGAAGGTAGACATAGTAAGCGGGCCAGATCTTCATCATCCTGCGCAATAGGAACCGCTTGACGCGCACGGTATTTGTCTTGAGGAGCTCCTGGACAAGAAGTCCGCCTACCAGAAATCCACTCAGCACGAAAAAGAGATCGACACCGATCCATCCGATTCGCTTGCCGACAAAGTCGAATACCCGCGCGACCGGGTTGTGCACGGGCACGGTGTGAAAGTGATAGGCCATCACCACGAGGATCGCAATTCCTCGAACAAAGTCGAGCTGGATCACCCTGCCGGGCGCTTTTGTAAGCATTGGCGCTCGCCGAGACGCGTCAGGCGGGTGCGCCGGCCGGCTCTGAGGGACTGGCCGGTCCTCGATTGTCGCCACGTTTGTTTCCAGCTTCATGCGCGATTACCTGGTTGGCTCAGTTCGGCCAGTTCGATACGACAAGATGGAGCCAAGGTTTCCCTTGAAAGCGTGACTCTCGACTTTGACGCCGGATGTAACGTCGTTAATTCCGAGCGTGGTATTTGCCGTTTCGAACCCTGAAACCTCAAGCGCTAAGCCGTGATTCTCAAAGACTGTCTTGGTACTCTTCAGCTGTCCCTGCTCCGTATTGCCGAAGCCTCCGAAGAAGTGGATGGGGCCAACATCCGGACCGATAACGACCATGGATGTCTTGTCGTCGATGGCTCCGTTTCCTTCCATGTATAAGTCGAAAAAATTGATAGCCAGGACTCCGCCTCCTCTGATCAAGATGTCAGGGGAGCCGCTGCCCGGCTGATTTACGCTGGAGTCGTAGAAAGATATGGCGCGCACATGTCCTGGGCCGATGGTGAGAGGAATGCCGCCTTTACTGCCGTTCTTGACGATAGATCCGTTGCTTGTCGCGTGGATGTTATCGAATCGTACGCCGCAGCAGGCGCTCTCGATGTGCCAGACATCTCCATAGTAATTTTCACCGAAGATGCGCGCAAAGCTGCTCTGGTCGACTGCATCGCGAATATGAATCACGCCATTCTGAAAAGTGCTTCCAGCCTGGTTATTCCAGACCGAGAAGCCCTCGGCGCGGACATAGTTCGCTCCGATAGGTGAGGCATCGGTGCAGTAGATGGAGTCCATCTTCGAACCGGGCTCGACGGTGAGAACCATGCGATTGCCTCCGCCGCCGGGCTGCGTGCCGATAATCGATGTGCTGCTGAACTGACGAATTCCGCAGCTGGCTCCATTGGTGAGTTGCCACTTCCAGACGCCTGTGTCGGGCAGGAGCAGCGTTATGCCGATGCGACTCTTTATCGTTTCGTTACTGCCGAGGCGAATTTCCTCCGACATCTTCTGGACGCCGCCAAGCTTCCTGGCGTCGCAGACGCCACCACCGGACGAGATGACTGCCGCGATGCAGGCGTTGATCTTCTGGCTTGTGTCCGCGCCAGGATACGATGCCGCATCGTTGTTACTCTGCGCGACGGCCGAGAGATGGACTAGCGTCAGGAACCCTAAAAGACGAATTGCCAACCGGATACTACTTATCATCGTGAGTTTTGTACTCGAAGAAATGTGTCGTGGGTTCGGTTATCGATAACGGTTCTTAGACGGGTCTGTCCGCGACCACACGAGTATCCGTCTCATGAAGACCGGCTCGTTCTGTCGCCTGGCTGGCGTGAGTGTAGATTTCCATGAGGCGCTCGTAGTTTCTTTCCGGAGTATGCGTCGCGAGATAGTAGTTACGGGCGTTCTGCCTCATCTGCCGCGCGGCCTCCGGGTGGTCGGCAAATCTTTGGAGGGCGGCAGACAGGCCGATAAGATCGCCGGGCGTGTAGACCAGGCCGGCGCGTTCAGCAGCAACGGTCGCGGCAGTGTTGCCGATGTCTGCCGCAATCACCGGCAGCCCGACGGAAAAGGCTTCGATCACCACCATTGGATCTCCCTCATACCACAGCGAGGTCATGAGCAGGGCCCGTGCATCTTTCATCCAGATAAGAATCTCGTCCTGATTGACAAATCCCTTCAGCTTTAACCGGCTGCCTGTTCTGGCGGCTGCATGCTCCAGAGCGAGGCGCATGGGCCCGTCGCCGAGCACCACGACATCCATGCAGAGGGTGCCTGCGGCATCGGCATCGATCAGGGTCTGCAATCCCTTCTCCGGGGTTAAGCGCCCGACAAAGAGTGCATAGCCGCCGTCACCGGTGCCTGTGCCGCGGTCGATTGCGAAGTTGGGCTTGACGTAAAGTTTGTCGGGCGGAATCCGGAAGCGACTAAACTTCTCAGCGGCGAACTTTGTGAGGGCGATGTAGGCAGAGATTCGCGACGACCATGTGCCGATCTGTTCGTGGAATGCCATCGTTATTCCGACGACAGCGCTGCCGACGCGGCTTGAGCGATAACAGGCGTGCCGCACTCCGGGCCAGAAAGATCTAGAGGTAACGCACTCTTCGCAAACCTGCCCGGCCCGGTAGAGCGAGTGGGCGGCGCACTGGATTCGATAGTTGTGCAGCGTGTGGACGACGGGGACGTCCACTTCAGAGCAGGCGATAAATATTGAAGGAGAGAGGGTAGGGAAAAAGTTGTGCACGTGCACAAGGTCAGGGCGGCAGTTGCGCAGGGACGCCTGAATGCTGCGTTTGCTGCTGAAGGAATAGATCGATTGCACGGCGGCTAATCCGCTGGCCACCGCTCCGCGAATGTGGTCGTTGCCGGCCTGAAGCAGCTCGACCTGATGACCGTGCGCCCGGAGGAGCCACTCCTCGGCGGCAACCACAGTGTCCTCGCCGCCTTTCTGCTGATAACGGTTGTGGACGAGCAGGATCTTCATTGTTGTCTCAATGTGTCGCGCATGGACAATCGCCTTCTAGCCACACGCAACGCAGGGGATTCTGTCTCCATGGAACGTTTCAGCCGCCGCAGTTCGCGGGCCGCAACCGGGTTTTCGGAGGAGGCCCGAGCCGCTATCAGAGCGATCATCCCGGCATCAATGGCAAGGAGGAGCCAGTCCATGGGCAGGCGAAAGCGGATGCGCGTGAAGAAGACCGCGGAAAAGAGCGCATTCACGAAGTAAAGAGCGATGAGACAGGCCTCTTCCTGCGACATCGGGAACCTGCCGGACGATGCGATCCTGGCGAGGAAGAGCAGCAGGAGCGGACCGTAGGTAACGATCATGATGATTTCGCGCCATGGCTGTTCGTCGCCTGACAAAGTGGTGCTGTGATCATCTGCGGCTGTCTTATCCACGAACCCAAAATACCGGATCAGCTTGGCTCCATAGAGACGCAAAGCCTGCTCCGGATTCTCCCTCACCCACTGTTTGGCGGAATCGGAGTAATACTTGTTTCGTTCGGGCTCCGGCATCCGGTGGCCTACGGCCGTGTATCTCGAAATATCCGCAGATGAGCCTGTGTCGGCGGTGGCATTCTCAGAGTTTCCCAGAAGGAGGTTAACTCCGCTGTTGGTCGCAATGAACGCCGGCGTGTGGAAGACGGCGTTATTCCGCGCCGACCATGCCCCGAGCAGAATAATGGCCGGGGCCGCGAAGGGAAGCGCCACGCGACGAAAGTCCGGCCGCCGCCAGAAAAGCCAGAGAGAGAGCACAACGGTGAGAATGAGAAAAGTGGGAATGGTCAGAATAAGTGCGGCCCAGACGATTCCAGCGCCAACAGCCCTGAGGATACCCAGAGGCCTATTGTCGAAGAGAAGCCATATTCCGCAGAGCAGCAAAGCTGCGCCCAGGGTTTGAGGAAAGAGGACGGTAGCCGAATAAAACAAAACTGGATAAGCGAGACTCAGCAGGACGGCAATCGCCGCAGTACTGTCGGACGCTATCCTGCGCACTAACAGAAACAGGAAGAGCTGGCTAATTATCAGGCCGGCTGCATTAGAGAGCCGCAAAGCGGTGTTGGAAGCTCCGAACATCTGGGGCACGGCCAGAAACCAGACATAGCCTGGCGGCCGTGAGGCTGTGGGCTGCACACCGTCTATGGTGAATTGATGCAGGTGAACCAGGTTGCGTGAAAGTGCGACGTATTCTCGCTCATCCTGATACCACAATTTGGGCCCAGCGTGCACGGCAATCACTGTTTCTACCACAGCGGATAAGAACATTACTATGAGTGCAATCTTCCAGCTGTGCTTTGCCAACCATTTCATTGTGGTAACTCCTATTGACTGGTAGATAGACCAGTCGACAATTGCAGATTTGTCCCGTCCCAACTTATCCGAATAAGTATTCTGTCGCGGGCATTCTCCCTTCAGTAGGGAAGCGGGAGAGCCCCGAAGCCTGCAAAGCTACGAGGAAGAGATAGGCGGGATTGAGATAGAGATAGCGCTTCCAGAGGCGTTGAGGCTCTGAAGCCAGCCGAAAGAGCCACTCCAGACCCATGCGGCCCATCCAATCGGGTGCCTCATCAATCAGGCCGGCCAAAAATGGAAATGCGGCGCCCACAGTGAGGATCGGCATCGAAAGGGTCTTCTGAAATTCGTAAGCGAAGGTTTCCTGGCGTGGGCATCCCAGACCCACCAGGGTAATTGCCGCGCCCGATCCGTGTATCCTATCGGCGAGCGCGGTCTTTTCATCGGGAGTAAGGCGGCGGAATTTCGACGGCTCCGCGCCTGCGATGATGAGACGAGGACAGTCAATGGCGAGACGCCGTCTCATCTGGCTTAGAACTTCCGCGGTGCTGCCATACAGATAGATGGGCACACCTTCCGAGGCCGCACGTTCACACAACTGCCGCGTAAGGCTCGGTCCACGAACCCGGTCGGAAAGACCGGCAGAATGAAGCCAGTTCAAAACCCATTTGACAGGCTGGCCGTCGGGTACAAGAACATCGAAGTGATTGAGACGAAACTTGTGCTCACTATCGAGCACTCCCGTCATAACTCCATGGACGGCCAGAGCAGAGACGATAGCACTTCGCTTCTCTTTTGCCGCCCGGAATATGAAGTCGAGTGTGGACTCGTAATCGATGGCATTGATCATTACTCCCAGAATGTTCCTTTTCCCTAAATCGACCATGCGGCTTTCCACCTTTCGGAGTTAAGCTCAAAAATCTCCTGAAGAATTTGAGGCACATCGTATTGCGGCGCCCATTCCGGATAATGCTCCTGAAAATGAGTCAGATCGCTGATCCACCAGATATGGTCGCCGCGCCTGTTGTCATCGACATACTTCCACTTGACAGGAGTGCCTGTTATCTCTTCGCAAAGGGAGATGGCCTCCAACATCGAGCAATTGCTGTAACGGCCGCCGCCCATGTTATAGACTTCGCCAGAACGCGGGTTCTTAAAGAACTCATGGAAGGCGCGCACCAGATCGGCGCTGTGTATGTTGTCACGAACCTGCTTGCCCTTGTAGCCGAAAATCGTGTAGGCCGTTTCTGTCGCCGCGCATTTCATTAAGTACGCGAGAAAACCGTGGAGCTGTGTGCCCGAGTGATTTGGACCGGTGAGGCAGCCGCCGCGGAAGCAGGCCGTCTTCATCCCGAAATATCGTCCGTACTCTTGCACAAGAATGTCGGCGGCGACTTTGGAAGCGCCGAACAGACTGTGCGTTGTGCGATCGATGTACATCGTCTCCGGGATCCCGCTCGCATAGTAGTCATGGGATGAATCTATCTCCCAGCGCGACTCCAATTCCTGAAGGGGCAAGTTGTTGGGCGTATCTCCATACACCTTGTTTGTGGATGTAAAGATGAACGCAGCCTCCGGCGCGTAACGCTTGGTAGCCTCCAGCATGACGGAGGTTCCGTTGGCGTTTACGGAGAAGTCCGTGAAGGGTTCTTTCGCTGCCCAGTCGTGAGACGGCTGCGCCGCGGTATGGATAACAAGGTCAATCGACCCTTCGTAGATCTGGAAGATACGCGAGATCTCGGAGAAATCGCGAACGTCCGCGTCATAGTGTCGATAGTCGTCGACCTCCTCAATCAGCCGCTCTCGAACCCAGCGAGTGGAAGCATCCGGGCCAAAGAATTGAGCCCTCATACCGTTATCGATACCGGCAACGGTCATGCCTAGCGAGGAAAAGTGACCTACCGATTCTGACCCGACCAATCCTGCAGATCCTGTGACAATAGCAACACTCATAGTGAGCCTCCCTAAATCGGCGCGATAGACACGCTGTTGTGTTGGAAACAGCGCACTAGCCCGGATACTTCATCCGAGCCACTCGGTAGTCGTTCGCGGTGCATTGATACCTCGCCAATAGTTCCTTGTTGTAGGTTGCTGGTTGAACCACGCCGCACGGGCATGGCTCCGATCTCCTGTGGATGTTGAAAGGGCTGTGGGCACAACAGAAGTGTGCTTCGCAGAGCTACGCAGATGTGGACCAACGCCACGGCGACGATTTGGCGATGCCCTTGTAAGGCCGCTACGGTCTAGGCGGTTCGCGTGTCGATCGAGACTACGACCGGGATTCCCAACGCTTCACGCACCTGGTCGGGAGAATGGAAGGATGGATCGAAGTAGTCCACGGCATATGTTATGACGATGCTGAGGACCAAAGAGATGATAAGCGCCAGGACCACCAGATAGAGCGGGCCATGTACCGGCAGCACAGGCACGGCAGGTGGTACGGCGATTGCCACGTTCTCAATCCGCGTTCTGTCGAGTGCGTCCGAGGTAAGTTCCTGCTGCTGCTTCGACAGATAGAGTAAGTAGTTCTGCTCGTTTGCTTTGGCTTCACGTTGAAGATCTGCGACCTGCAGGGACTGATTGCCCAGCTGCACCATCTCGCCCTGAATGGCAGTGACGCTGCGCCGGGTGGCCGCAAGCGCTGCCTGGTGCGCGGCTAGATCGCTTGTTGCCTTGACGAGATCTTCCCGTAGTAATTCATAGGTCGGATCGCGATCCGTTTCCTGGTTCACGAAGCTGGTCTTCTTGGCTTCTTCGAGGGCTGCCTGAGCAGCGGCCACCTCCTGATCCGCCTCCTTGACCAGCGGGAAGCCCGGGTCGTACTTCGCCAGCAGCTGCGTACGTTTTGTCTGCGCGGCCAGCAGAGTGCTTCCCAACTGCTGCTGCAGAACATCCGATGCATTTGTATCTTCCTTGGTTGTCGATCTTTCAGGGGTTGAAGCCAGCTGCTTCTGGTCGCTCTGGATACGCTGCTCGTCCGCCGCAATCGCCTGCTGCGTCGCGTGCATCATGCCGACATTGTTCGCCAATTGCTGGGCGAGATATGTGCGCTCTTCGTCAGGATCGGCGACACCCTGCTTTTCGCCAAGATCGCGCAGGCGATTCTCCGATTGTGTCAGCGCATCCTTATAGGTTTGTGCCTGCTGGGAGAAGACTTCGTAAGATCCCTGGGGGCGATGCACCGCCGCATGCTTCTCCAGATATAGATCGCTGAGGCTATTGAGCACTCCGTATGCGACGGCCGGATTCGACGCGCTGTAGGTTACGTTAATCAGGTTGGTCTTGGTTGGCGTCTCCACCTTCAGCTTGTCAGCGAGGCCCCGTACGGCGCGAGCTGTGCGCTGCTCCTTTGTCTCGCCGGCATGGAGAAGACTGAAGATAGACTTCCCCGTCGGATTCTCGAGTCCGTTGGCGAGGACAACCTTTTCAAGGACATCGTAGCTCTTGAGCAACTCTGCTTCGGAATTAATCTCCTCATCGGTGAGCGGAACCGTAGCGCTCATCATCTGCTGGGTCGACGCGGTACTGACCAGCGGGTCCATACGCTCACGACTGACGAGAATCGAAGTATGGGCTTCGTACGCGCTCCCCTTCACCAGGCTCAGAATCGCCAGGACGACAGAGAGAGCTGCGAAACTTCCGAGAAGGACGCGCTTGCGGCGGCGCAAGGGGGCGACGATGTCGCGCAGCGAGATATGCGCGTCCTGCTCTTCGGGAGCATGTATGACTCTAGTCTGGCGTGCGGTGTGCATATATTACTCCTCTGAATCAAGGATCAGGTGTGCCGGCATGTTCGTAACAACTCAGGCTTAAGGGATCGGGACATAGGAACCAGCATTTAACGAGTAGGGCACATACTTACGGAAGTTAGCTATGAACTTCTCCGGCACAAAGACCATATCGCCGGCCCTGAGGGTGGGGTCTTCATTTGGATTCTTGCCGTTCAGCACGTCCTTCAGGTTCAGCTTCTCTACTTCAAACCAGTCTTCCGAGGTGCGATGAAAGAGCAGGACCTGGGTCTTGGCCGTGGGCGCGAGTCCTCCAGCTACTGCGATAGCTTCGGCAACGGTGATGTCTGTTCTCAGATCATACTGGCCTGGCTTACCTACCTGACCGGAGACGGTGAAGAACGGCTTCTGATAGTCTTCAAGATCTACGTTAATGATCGGGTTGTTCAGAATGCCGATGTAGGCCTTCTTCAGGGCGTCCACTACTTCCGGAACCGTCATCCCCTGAATATGCACGCTCCCGGCGGTCTGCATATTAACGTAACCGTCTGGCTGGACGGTAACCGTCTGGTTTAGCTCGGGAGAAAGGGGAAAAGTGATAAGAAGAGTGTCCTGATTTTGTATCTTGTACCGCGGATAGCGTTGCTGAAGCCTCGGCTCAGACGTAGCCGGAGACGCGCCTGCAACCGTCTGGGAGGCAGCTCTAGTTGCAGCGGGGGCGGTCTGGGCTTCGAGGGCCGTCACGGGGGTGCAGGAGACAACCGCCAGACAGAAGGCAAGTTTCTTATGTGGGCTAAGCATTATTACCTCGAATGTTATGGGCGATGCCGGCGTTAGCTGTAGTCACGAAGCGTGATCGCAATTACCACTGCCACGTGTCTATCGGCCTCTCAGAATAGTCCGAATAGCACGAACACCTAGATAAGTGAGCCTACGCCAATCTTTGAAGTCGCCCCGGCGTACTCGGCGCCATGTAGTGATGAGCGCTCCTCCGTGACGCATCCACTTGCGCCTGCGCGCCTGCATTTCCGTGCTGGTGTCCCGCCACGGATAGGATACGGCTGTCTTGGTAGGAACAGGCGCTGTTCCAAAGGTCATGATGTAAACGATCCTTGGCGTCCCGGAGGTGTTGGGGGTAGAACAATGCAGGGTCCGAGGAAAATGGATCGTACATCCTCCCAGGGGAACCTCCCCCTTGACCGCCCTTCTCACGTCGATCGGCGCGATGCACTCCAATGCAATAGACTCACGATTGCGGCTTGTTTGCTCATGATCGAGTACCTCACCCTGGTGGGATTCGGGCACGAACATGAGGCAGCCCGAGGCCTCATCCACGTCGCGCAGCGCGACCCAGATCGTGACCTCCTGATACTCGAACTTCGGGTCCCTGAAGGCGTGATCCTGGTGCCAGGGAGTTGCCTCGCCGCTCAGCGCACGCTTCAGAATCGCCAAGTCGAGAACAAACGCAGCTCGTTCGCCCAGGATCTGTTTTGCGAACCGCAGAGCATTGCCGAAGCACTCCGTTTTATGCAAGTTCGGAGCGTAGTTTACGGGAAGAAGGATCTGCGGAGAATTTGGCTCTTCATCGACGTCGCTGCCGGTAGCCAGCTCTCCATAAGCTCCTTCCTTCCAGCCGGCCTTCTCCCTGAACAGCCGCTCGAGAGACGCCTTGATGGCTAGAGCCTCTTCGTCGGACGTGATTCGCGGCACACAGAGAAAGCCTTGCTGCTTCACTGCCTGAACTTGCTCGTCGCTCAGTTGCGTTTCGTTCACTTCTGTGTAGCTCTTGTGATTGGAGTTCGCCCCGCGGATTGTGTTGAAACAGCCTTATGTTGTAACGCGACGCTGGGATCGCCAGCGTTCTTCCGTATCTATCCGAGCAACCTCAGTTCTACTGCATCCTAGACTCGCTTATGGCCGCAGACGCCAGATGGTTAGGCCGGAAGTATTCGACTATGCGGAGACCCAGATCTCTGAAGAAAGCCGTGTGCACTTCTGTGAGGCGCGAGAACAGAAATGCTCCTGCAATTGCAACCGCGATCGCGCTAAACACAAGCATCCACTTCCATGGCTGATCCGGCACCATCTTCCATCCAGTGCCGGCGTAGTGCATCAAGGTCGCTCCATAGAGATTCAGAATGGGAATATGAATGCAATAGAGCGAAAAGGAAAAGGTGGCGAGACCGTAATTCAGCCTGCTCCAAAGGAATGGCTTTAGGTTCAAACTGAACCTCATCGTTGTGATCAGGTTGGCGAACGCACATCCGACTATCAAGTCTGCTAAGAACTGGTATCCGGAATGATCTACCTCTAACGATCGACGCACAAGAAGTCTCATCGACAAGAGGGTTATCAGAAAGACCGCGGTTGCGAGCGGTACCGATCGGATCAGCGGCCGTTTCGCCCATCCCACGGAAGCACCCAGAATCCAGATCAGCATGTAGGGCCCGACCATCGACCAGGTGCGGTCAACCGGTATGGTGAAGACAACGAACACCGCAATTGCTGTTGCTGCAAATACAGCCCGCTTCCACCTTACCGAGGCGAACAAGCTAAGAAGCAGAAACGGCCAGATTACGTAGTACCAGAATTCGTTGCACAGCGACCAGAGCGCTCCATCTTCACCATAGGTATGGCAAAAGCCATTTTGCAAAAACACGCCATTGCAGGCCAGCGTCGAGGCACGCATCGTGGCCAACGTGTCGGACGGATATACGCCGGTGTCGAGGCCGTGGAGACCGACGATGCCAACCATGTTGAAAAGCGCAATCAGCGCGAAGGCCGGATAGAGCACCACACCTAGTCTCGTCAGACGTTTGACTAGATACTTCGCGACGTCTATCGAGCCCTTTTGTTGCATCTCTCGCAGCAGCCCGGCGCCAACGAGGTAGCCACTGAGCACGAAGAAGATCATTACTGCCTGGTGAGCGAATCCTGCAAGGAAGGCGAACGAATAGAAGGCTATTCCGCGTTGCCCGGGACCTACATCCGTGATCCTTACCAGAAATCGATTTTCTGTATGTGCGAATACCACAGAGAGAGCTGCGGTCCAGCGAAAGAAATCCAGCCAGTAAGATAGACCATCGTCACTCTTGTGAATCACCGGCGGGTTGATCACCTCGCCACTTGATCGTGTATCGGCCAGTATCATCAGTTCTCCCGCAGAGACTTGCAGGGGGATCGGGTGAATTCGGGTTTTCGCCCATGGAACGCGCGGTGCAGGGGTTAACGGAAATATTTCTTCGAAGTAGGGGCAGCGCCCTTGTTCAGAACAGCCGCCACTATCGGAATATTTGAAGAACGCAGATTTTCCATGGCAGTCGCAGCTGCTTCCCGGCGAGTAGACCCTGCCTCAAGCACGAGGGCAAGGCCATCAGTTATTCGGCCGAGGATCAGGGTTTCCGCGTAGCCCGCCAATGGGGCGCCGTGGACGATGACGAACTCGAAGGAATCGCGAAGCTCGGTGAACTTGCTCTTCAGACCGTCCGGGGTAAGCAGGCTGGGCGAGTCGGCGTCGAGAGCGCCTGACGGCAGCAACCACAGATATTCTTGCGTCGTCGGCTGGCAAAAGCTATCGATCGGCTTGTCAACAGTGAGCGCGTCCGCAAGGCCATGCCGATTTGCAGCTCCAAAAATGGCGGACAGGTTCGGCGACCGAAAGTTTGCTTCGACAAGGCAAACCGGACGCTTAGAGACGCGCGCAAGGGTCCTGGCGACAGACGCGCAGATCTGACTGGCGTCACGCTGTTCATCGACACTCGCGAAGACGACCACCCTGGGCGGGCTCTCAGCCGGAATGAGAAAGATTCGCTGAACCAGATCGAGAATCTCACCACGGGCCGCATCATTCAGTGAGCCGCGGTGACTTCCGTAGGCATCGAGATCCTCTATATCGGTTGAAGCTTGGACCGCTTCTGTAGCATGGTCCGTTCTGCTGCCCGCGAACGCTCCTTCAGTCATCCCCGCCTGCTGCATTAGATCGAAGTATCTGCTCATTTTGTAGACTTTCCTTGGTGTGAGTGATACAGCCATTCAGGCTAATGTCTCGCTCTGCTGCCCGAAGATGGTGGGGAGGGTGGTAAGAAAACCTTTTGGCCCGGAACGATGCGGTTTGGATTCGAGAGCCCGGGATTTGCCTCAAGAAATGCGCGAAAGACTTCTGGCCCGCAACTTCCCCGCTTATACGTCTCAGCACAAATGTCATGCAGGGTTTGCCCCTGGCGCACTCGAACCGATCGGGTCGGAGTAGCCTTCTCCGTAGTTTCCGGTAGGTCCGGCGGCGCAGATCCTGAAGTCTCAGGCAGCGCCGGTTGCGAAGTCACTGCGGCGTCTGGGGGATCTGACGTTTCTGAAGCCGCCCTGGTCTCCGATGGTTCGGACGCGGCGGCGTTGGCGGTTGTCTGCGATTGTGGAGCCGTCATGAATGGAATTTCGAAATGGAAACTCCCTCGATACGGCCGGAGAAATCGCACATATGCAAATCCGAAAACAAGCGCGAGAACACAGACAAGGGGGAGGGCTCTGAGAATCAGAAATTCGTGCCAGTCCGACTTATCGGCTTCGTCCTCAAAGAGATATCGCAGCGACGGTTCGCGTTCGTCGTAATCCTTCTTCTTTTCGGCCAGCAGCGGCGCGCATGTGTCCTCAATTGCCCTTGTTTCGACTGGCAGCGGGGTGCTTATGTCGTAATTCTTCTTTTTTCCGTCCGCCAGCGGTTTCAGGTCGAGATCGGCTATCACTTCGCGCACGACCTCGGGCCCGATTGTCGTCTGCCTCAGGGCGCATGCAAGGGCGAGCGCATTGAAGCAGAGGTTGTTGATGTTTCTCGGTATACCCTCACTCTGCAGCGTAATCATGGCAACGGCAGCGGGGCTGAAGAGCGATGCGTTCTGGTCGTAGCCAGCCAGCGTTAGCCGATGGCGGATATATGTGGCCGTCTCTTGCGCCGATAGAGGCTCGAGACGAGCGGCGATCGAAATTCGCTGGCGAAGCTGAATCAGCTCGGGCGAAGCCAGCCTGGCGGCCAGCTGGGGCTGGCCGGCAAGAATGATCTGCATGAGCTTATCGCGCGAGGTTTCGAAGTTTGAAAGCATTCGAACCTGCTCGAGAACAGCATCATTCATGCTTTGTGCTTCATCGATCGCCACCACTACGCGCTTGCCTGAATTGAATTGCTTCAAGAGCTGCTCGTTCAAAAGCATCTGCAATTCGATGAGGCCGCCCTCCGGATGCGAAATGCCGAGTTCGGTGAGGAGAGCACGCAGCAGTTCGACGGGGGTGAAGACCGGCTGGAAGAGAAAGGCGGTGGCCGCCTGGTGTCGAATGGTACCCAGAACTTCAAAAAGAAGCGTCGTCTTTCCCATCCCGGGCATGGCAGTCAGCGACATGAACCCCAAGCCGGAGTTTATTCCGTAGAGCAGGGAAGCCAGAGCCTCGCGATGGGTCGCGGTTGCATAGAGATAGCTGGGATCCGGAGTAACTCCGAAAGGCGACTCTTTGAAACCGTAATGAGACCAAAACATAGTTTTCGAATAACGACGACTTACGCAGCACCGGGAACCATTTAGGTTACGCGATTTCCCTGATCTCCTGAGGTATAGCCATGAGCGGCCGGACGTCAGACTCCGATACATTGATCGCCAGCGACCGATGGATGACCTCGATCGAGATAACGATCCGGGACTTTGAACCGAAGCGTGCGAAAATACCTTCGACACCGGCCAACGGCCCTCGGACTACCTGTACGCGGGCTCCTTCTTTCAAGAATGGGTGGGGAGTAACTTCAACTCCGCGCTGCACTACGTCGCGGATACTCTCAATCTCTGAGGCCTGGACAGGCAAAGGCCCCGAACGATCTCCAACGAATCTAGCTACCCCCGGCGCCTTGAGGACATCGAGCTTTGCGCTGGTCCAGGGATCGATATGGACGAAGAGATAGCCGGGGAACAGCGGCACGTTGATCGTCTGGATGCGATCGCTCCACTGCCGCTTTTGCGACTGCAGCGGGAGAAAGTGCGCAATTCCAAGAGCCTGTAAGGTGTTAGCAGCGATCTTCTCCTGCCTCGATCGTGTCGCAACTGCGTACCAACGGGTTCTCGAATTCGATTCGCTCAATCGACGCTCCATATGGTTGATAGTTCCGGGTAGCTGGGGCAAGCACCCTCGTCAATGAGGGAGCACACATAGCTTCGCCCCTTGAGTCCCAGGATCTAGTTCAGATCTCGTCCCGGAACCCTGCGACAAACGACGCCGAGAATTACATCTGCGTCACAAACCAGCAATCCTTGCGAATGACTGCGGTTACGTGTGTCTGGTAGTAGATTACTTACACTTATTTACAGACCGGCGACCTTTGCACGATCAAGCCGCCGGCGTTCGTTCAGATTCGATACTGCTCATCTAGTGATCGATGACGTTGGAGATGCCGATTGTTGAAGGCGAGGATGCCTGCCTCCCGGACACTTTTTCTTTCACATCGGTAGGCGCGCACGATAGCAACGTTTCGACCACAATGCCTCCCAATCCATATGTTCCGATAGTAATACCCACTTTCAAACTAACTGGACACTAGAATCAAAAATGGGCAGAAAGTAAGGTTTCGAGGCGTACAGCGAATCTATTGTGTATAACGAAATGTCATCTGTGACTAACTACCGTCTCTTACAGCATATCCATCGTGAACGCGCCACTGCGTGGTATTGACCGCCGCAGTGCCCACGGTATTGGACCCCACGAGCCAGCTAAAACCCGCCGGCAGCGAATCCTGGATATGAGGCCCTCGGAGTGATTTGGCGAGACTCATCCGTAGGACAGAGGTTACTTCATTCGCACTACACCCACAAGAAGCCGATAGTGTGGAGTAAATCCGGAGTAAGTAGTCTCTATTGTTTAGTGACTTCTTCTCTATGGCTCACCGCTGCATCATTGCCAACCTGTTGAAAACGCGCTGAAGAAGAAGCGCAGGCCTGCGACGTGGAAAACGGTACAGCTCAGCGGCGTCAAATTGCGTCGCTCGGACGCGCACAATCTCCGCCGAAACAGAACAGTCACAATCGCTACCGCGTGTGAGCAGGACTCAATCTGTCGCATGGTATAAACTCAACTCATCAACCAGCACCAGAAGCAGCACCAGCCGGCTGGCGCGTGTTCTCTTCCGCTCTTACGCCATTTCGAATCGAACAACTCTGTTAGTCCGATGTGATGTGCAGGAGGCGCGTACGGGACAGCTTACTTCTCTTATCCGCGATAACGATGCGAAGATAAAGCCTTCCGGCACGTCGCGGCTGGATTGTCAATGGCGACTCCATATCGCATCGATCGCCATTGTCTTCATTGCGAGCCGCCTGCTGGCCTTTGCGATCGGGCTGCGTTATGCGAGCGGCGAGGCGGCTCACAGTTGGCAGCTGCTCGATCTGAATATTCTGCATGACCACCTGCTGCGCGGAATTTTCTATCTCCACGCGCAGCCGCCGCTCTTCAACACATTGTTTGGAGTCGCGGAGAAACTCAGCGGATCGCATTTTGGCGACATTCTATTCGCTCTGCAGCTGTGCCTGGGCCTGGGCGCGGCCATCGCCGTTTACCTGACGTTAACGCAACTAAATGTAGCCGCCACTGTCACTATTTCCACGGTTCTGCTGCTTGTTCTGAACCCGGCGGCGATTTTGTACGAGTTCGATCCGCTGTACACGGAACTGGTCTACGCGCTTCATTGCTTTATCGCGCTTGCCGCCGTCTGCTACATCCGCAGGCAGTCCAGGACGGCGTTGTGGGGCATGGCCGGATTAGCGGTTTCGCTAACGCTGCTGCGATCGTCATACCAGCCCATATGGCTGGTGCTTTTAGTCGCCGTTTTGTACTGGGGCCTTCCCGGAAGCCGGCGCCGCATCGTTACGGCCGGCGTCGCAGGGCTGCTGCTCACGCTGATTTGGCCCACGAAAAATTACATTTTGTTCCACCACTTTGCTTCATCGACCTGGGCGCCTTTCAGCATGTCCAGGCATTGGAAATATCCCGCGGATCGAAAGCGAATTGAACCGTGGGTCCAGCAAGGGCTGGTTCCCACCTTCGCTCCGCGTCCGTCCGAATCGGGCAGTACGGAGAAGGAGTTTCCGGCATGGTTGGCGCAGAAGTGGCCGTCGCCCCGCACGGGAGTTCCCGGGCTGGACAACACCGCTAAGGATAATGGCTGGACGAACTGGAACTCGCTCTCCCTGCTGCGCATGCACGATGCAGAGGCACAGGATGTCCACTTCCTTCTTCGCCACGATCCGAAGTCGTATGTCGTGAACATTGCACGCGGTCTGGCCATCTACTTCGAACCCTCCACCATTTATTTCAAAGGAGTGGGCGGCAACAGCCTGGTGCAGTACGACAAGATAGCGCCGGTGGATCGTGTCATGAGCCGTGTATGCTGCAACATCTTTGGCTTGCCGCCGGAGGCATACGGGCCACTTCCGCCTCAGAAGCTTCGCTTGAAGAACTTCTGTGTTGGAGCGGTGTTTATTTACGGCATCACGCTGGCATGCTTACTGTCGCTGGCATCTGCGTCGTTCTGGGCTGGAAGTCGGGAGCGGATGGTGGCCGCAGCCTTCCTGCTAACAACGATTTTGTACAGCTTCCTGCTTACGAGCCTTGTAGAGGTGGGCGAAAATATGCGGTTTCGCTTCGAGACTCAGGCACTCGCCATGATGGTTGCGGCGATCTTCCTGCAACAGCTTTGGGATCGCCGCACGAGCACGCGCAATTCTTCTGCATCTTTAACTTGAGAAGAGGCGCTCTGAGAGGGGCTATTCTCTTAGCCATTCTCCCCAATTGTTACAGGAGACGAAAGAAGTGGTAAAAATCCTCATCGGAAATAAAAACTTATCGGAAATCCAAACTTTGGCCTTAAAGTTGCTGTAAATGAGGACACCTAGTTGGGCCAGGGGGCTCACTGGAACCGGTAGCTGAGTAGGTATCAAGTTTGCGTTGTGGCGGCTCCTTCGTTTGCTATCTGTCACTTGCAATAGTGCAGAGAATCCAATCGCTCCCGCGAGGCGAGGGCTGCCAGGCTCAGTCAGCTCTACCATTTCGTCATACAAAGGTAAATTGAGTACCCGTATCAGGTACTAAACCGCTGAACCCGGTGCTTTATACACACCCCAAGAAAGGACTCTTAATGTCGTTAAGAATGAATAGCGAAGAGCGCATTTTTAAAGCGGATCAAAGCGCGCAGCCTGTCCTCCGCGTACTGATAGTTGACCGTGACTTTATGAGCAGCCACCTTCTGGCGGAGGCGCTTGTACGCAATCGCAACTGCGATGCAGCAGCGATCCACGCTCCCGATCTTCTCAGCACACTCGCCGCACGCGAGATTGATCTTGTCGTCATCGGATCCGATCTCAACACAGGCCCTGGAACGGGCTTTGAGCTCGCCGATGCGGCGTACCGCGCCCATCCCGAGATCATCGTCGTCCTCCTGCTGAATCAGACAGACCATGGGTCGGTGATCAATGCATTCCGTTCTGGTGCTCGCGGTGTCTTGTCGCGCCAGCGGCCCACGACGGAATTCCTCGATTGCGTTGAACATGTACGAAAAGGCTACATATGGGCCGGAAGAGAAGAGACGAACTCTCTGCTGGAAACCCTCAAGAACATCCCGGCCCCAGGCGGATCGACCCCGAACATTTCAACGCCGCTCACCAGGCGCGAGTTGGAGGTTGTCCAGTGCGCGGCCAAAGGAAAGACCAATCAAGCGATCGCCACCGAACTGGGCCTGAGCCAACACACCGTGAAGAACTACCTCTTCCGGGCTTTCGAAAAACTTGGCATATCGAGTCGCGGCGAGTTGCTCTTCTATCTCGCTACTCGCGGACACGCTTTCGGCACGAAGCAGAAGGCTGATGAGCCTTATGCGTCGTCTTCCATCCTGTCGCGATCATCGCCTCAAGATCTGCGAGATCTGGGGCAAGAGGTTCCTTCCGTGAGTGGGCCGCGTCTGGTCCTGGGAACCAGGTCGGCAAGCACACCAGCCGAGTAGATTAGGTCCTTTCCGCGATAAAGCCGATATCGATCGAATCGAGACCGAGATGACTGGGAATATACCTCAGAGTGACGAAGCGTTATTCACGGAAGACGCTATCCAGTTAGGGCAGCCTCGCGAGAAATGTATTCACGTTCCGGATAAAATCCGCTTCGTTGCCGAGCGTCTTTGCGATTGGCAGAGTCTGCTATATGCCGTAGACCACGAATTCGCGCCTCCAGGATTTGCTGTATCGAAGTACCTAAAAGGACGGCGCAAGTCTGGTCGGGATATCTTTCGAGAACAGAGAGGACGTACACGAAGCGTTCAAAGTCTTCAAGCCCGAGAACGCTCGCAAAGGGCGTATTCGTGCAAAGGAATCCTCGAAATCTCGTCGTTGTTTGCCGAATGGGACGCGCTTTCTGCCCGTCCTGCGGCATCGATATGTGGCACTATTATCCGAATCGCATTGCGGACTATCACACACCGGGCCCAGGAATTAGCCCACTCCTTAAAAACGGGATTTCCGTCGACACATTCAGCGAGACCAGCCACGAAGCATCGCTCCGCCACTTCGCGATTGACCGTTAGCACTAAGGAGAGAAGGTAAAGACTGTTCATATCTTCCGTGAACAGCTCGCAAAAGTCATCGCTCGTTGCATCCTCCCTAAGCGGCGGCATCGCGAACGTTGGGTCTGGTAGAGCAGACGTTGTTCAACTGGGTCAAGGCTCATCGGGAAGGCACGCTGAAGGGTGCCGACAGCCGGTCGAAG
>Ga0210398_10000640_pt1 | contig 39020 bp, 28 predicted proteins | sample IncBWC4OmetaG_FD_161047 | JGI IMG/M metagenome (GOLD analysis project Ga0210398, IMG submission 161047) | Forest soil microbial communities from Barre Woods Harvard Forest LTER site, Petersham, Massachusetts, United States - Inc-BW-C-4-O | ecosystem: Environmental > Terrestrial > Soil >... | reverse complement strand
TCATGGGTGGTCCTGCTTAGCAAGGAACACGGCGCCGTAGTCGAACAAGTCCGCATCCGGGTCGTAACTGTTAACTAGAAGAACTTCGGAAATATATCTGCGGCCAGGCCGCCGCTCGACATGGATGACGACGTTGAGCGAATCGGCGATGTTCGTCTTAATTGCTCTGAAAGGTATCTCCACACCGCTCTGCAATACACAACTGGTGAAGCGCGCAAGGCCCTGTTGCGCGGAACTTGCATGAATGGTAGATAACGTGCCCGAATGTCCCGTGTTTAGGAGCTGAAGGAGATCGAACGCCTCGCTACCGCGAACCTCTCCCAAAATTAAACGATCCGGACGGTGTCGAAGGGCAGCCTTGAGGAGGTCACGGATGGCTACGGCGGGAAGGCCGTTCTGTTCGCGGCGGGCTTCAAACCGAACGAGATTTTGCTGTGGCAGTTGAATCTCGGCCGTGTCTTCGATGACGAGTACCCGTTCGTCCTGCGGGATGAATTTTCCGAGGATCGAAAGCAAGGTCGACTTTCCAGTGCCAGTTCCACCGCAAATAAGGATGTTCTTGCGCACAAGGACATAGTCTTCCAGGTGATTCGCGAGGGCGCGGTCGAGAGTGCCTTCGCGAATCAAATCTTCCATCTCGAAGTGGCGGGTGTTGAACTTGCGAATCGTGAGCGTCACGCCGGCGAGACTGCACGGCGGGATCACCGCGGCGACACGGCTGCCATCGGGCAGGCGCGAGTCGAGAATGGGCTTCGACTCCGAGATGTCGTCGCCCAGACGCCGGGCAATATTCTTCACGGCGACCATGAGAGATCGCTCGCCAATGGACACGCCCGACACCTGCTCGAGGAAACCCTGTTTCTCGATGAAGACCCGGTCGGGCCCGTTCACCATCACCTCGCTGATCGAATCGTCGAGAATGAGGTGCTCAATAGGCTTCAAAAACGGCAGGATGATTTCGAATCCGTTCATTAGAGTTGTCCTTTGGCGAGTTGGGCAAAGTATGAATTGTTGGGGTCGTTGTAGTGAGGCTTGAGGTAACAAAACATCGGTGGCGTCGGGTTGACTCCGTCATAGGCAATGACCACCGAAAGAGCGTTGCGTAACTCCATGAATGTCTTGATGTCGAAGCGATAATCGGTCTGCGTGCTATAGGTCTTCGAGGCGATGATATTGGCTTTGTGCGAGAGAGCTTTGCCGGTGAGCCAACTGACCTTTGTGTCGTGCCCGCTCTCGGACAAGCTGTAGCTCACTTTGAGCTGGTCTTCGCGTCCGCAGAGATCGCTCGCCGTCTTCGCGGAAAAATCATCGGACAATGAGAGGAATATCTTCGTGCGGAAAGTCTGGAGCAGCGTGCGCCAACTTTCGGCGGGGAGCGCGGATCGCAGCGAGCTGATGCTTTGCGTGGCGATGATGGGAATGCACTTGGGTTGTCGGGAGAGGCTAAAGAATTTCTCGTCGCCGGTCGGGTCACTTTCGCCCACGGTTGCGAAGTGGTGGTACTCGTCGCAGAGGAAGAGAACCTGCCGGAAGTGTTGGTCGGGATGGGCCTCGATTTTCGGAACTCGGTTGAGGACGGCGCGCTCGAAATCGAGCTTCATCATCACACCGAGTGCTTTCGCGAGGCCGGCATTCATGCCAATGGGGAAATTCAGAGCGGCGACGCTGCCATTTTCAATCAGCCAGCTAAACGAAGGCAGGGGCTTGCCGAACTGGTTGCCCGCGTTCTTCTGGGGGTCGTAGCACTCCTTCTTCGGACAGAAGACTCGCTTCACTTTGGAGTTGTCATCGAAGAGCGAGAGGAAGACGGAAACACCTTCAACGATGGAGGTGCGGAGTTTTGGCTCGATGCGTTTCCAATCGTCTCGGAACCAGCGCTGGACCGCTTCCAGTTGAGCCAGCTTCTCGGGATCGGCTTGGGCCGGGTCGTGAACCGTGCGGGCCTCCGATGGAATGCTCTGCATGCTTAAGATATCGCGCAACTCGGGGGATGCGGCTGCCAGATAGCGGTCTTCCCTCTCGTCGTGTACGAAACCGAGCCCCGCGAGGTCGGCAGTGCGCTCGCCAAAGACTTTGGGCGCGATGGCTACGTAGTGGCGTCCGAGAATGATGTCCTCGGCCTCGGCAATTCGCTGTTCGAGGAGCGGCGGAGAGATCACGCACTGATAGACATCGAAGAACGTAACGTAGTCATAGGCGGCTTTGTGAAGCAGGATGATGAACTTCACAGAATTGCGGGATGGATATGCCTGCAGTTGGTGTCAAGTTGATCGTGGACAGCTCATGGTGATTCCTCATCCGCACTCGCACCAAGATGTCCGGCGTTTCGAGTACCCCTCGCAGGCAGAGATTGTGGGCAGGGTGACAGGCGTGGCCATGCGAATTATCGGAGAGAAATCGCCGGGATCATAGGAATCGGAGGAATCAGCCATGAGCTACGACCTCATCAGAGACCGTCGGATATCCTCGAAGTCTGGCAGAGCGGTGGATGCATCGTGAAGTGAAGCAGAGTGAGGAGAACGGGGCGTCCAGTGAAGGACGGCCCCGTTCGGTCGTGCTGTTCGGCTACGTGCAGGCCGCTTTTGTTTTGGACGCGGGCTTCTCCTTTGCACACGTCGCTTTCGCTTTCGTCCGTGTTTTCTCCTTCTCGGCTTTGACAACTGCGCTCCGCAATGCCTTCGTATTAACCTTGTAAAGGCAAGCTGCGTCCTGCAGTGGGTCGTCGTCCTCGTTTTCGGTCGCGCTCCCGGCAGAGCCGATGAGCATCGCCTCGAAAATCAGCACAGGGAGGCCATCGGCACCTGCCTTTTTGTAGAGCGCCCGCGCTTTCTCGGCCATTTGCCAATCGTGAGCGTCCTTCGGGTTTTGCAAACCGTGGCGTTTGGCAAGGCGGCACGCCAGTTCGTGCGACAGCGAGCGCAAGACAAACTGCGCCACCATGCGTAGCTCCTCGGTTCCGAACTGCGGCTTTACCCGCTTGAGCACGTCGGCCAGTAGGCGGTGCCGGAAGGCGAGTGTTTCTTTCGTCTTCCGGTTGGCGGCGGTCTTTTCCGCCTTCCATTGAAGCCGTTGCTTTTCTTCCTGTTGCCTGTCTCCAAAATGAATCTTGCAGGCCGGGTCCGCGCAGACTTTCACGAGACGGCCCTTGTCCATGCCGTCCGAGTGGATCGCCGGGGCCAAGTGGGTACAGAGCTTTTCTTCGGGCCTTGCTTCTTTGCCCTTCTTGCTTTTCCGGGTCACGACTTCGACGTAGCTGCGGCGGGCGAGAATGGGTGTTCCGTCAGCGGCATTGTAGTTGTCCGAAATCTGCACCAGATTGGGGATTTTCAAAACACGCTGTGCGATGTGCGCGTCGAGCTTGCGATTGAAACACGCGGCATCGGCGCATGAATCCTCGCGCACTTCGGAGAAAAGGAGGGTGTTGAATCCGGTGCGCTTCGGGCAGCTAGCGCAACTCCCCGCTTCCGGCAGGAGGCTTTCATCGTCTTTTGAAAACGGAACGGATTTGAGACTGAGGTAAATGTTCTGCGCTATCCACGCCTGCAAGCGGCTAACGGGCACAAGGCTCCGGTCGGCGTCGTTCACACCGTAGTAGCCGTCGAAGCAATGCGTCAATGCGTTCTCCTGAACATCCGCTGCGAGCTTGGCAATCAGCAACGCATGACCCAAGCCGATGTGTCCGGCGACGAACGCGTTTGCTACTGGTTCGGTCAAGTCCAATAGCTTTAGTCTTTCGGCCACGCCGTCCGGGCGTTTTCCGATTCGGGCAGCAAGTTTTTCAATGGTGTAGTTAGCCCCCTCGAACCCGAGAAGCGTGCGATAACCTTGCGCCTCCTCGAAGGGATGCACGTCTTTGCGTTGCAAATTTTCAATTTGTTGGACCTCTTGGGCCTCCAAGTCGGACAGGTTTTGCAGCCGGATAGGAGCTACTTCCAATCCCGCTAACTTCGCCGCACGGTAGCGTTGGGCGCCTGTCACGATTTCCAGATGGTTGTTCACTTGCCGCACTAGCAGGGGCGACAGAATGCCCTTATTGCGAATGCTGACTGCCAGTTCCTCAAGGAACGATTGGTCAAAAACCTTGCGCGGATTCGTACTCGATTCAATCAACTCCGCAATCGGAACGTTCACGTACTCTTTCGAGGACTTCACTACTTCTGTGGTGCTCATCGTGTTTCTCCTTTTTTTGTGAATCTTCATCAATCTCATAAGTCATCGGGCTAAAGAATTGTTGTGAGGGTTCGGTTTGGCAGGTTCATCGCTGCGGTCGTTCCGCTCGTGCTCATGGTTCGGTCGTGTCGGTCTCATCGGCTTTGAGTTTCAACTGACTCGCCGAGCAGTCGCCTATCGCTACATCGTTGCGAATCTTGCCGAAATACTTCGCCTGGATGAGCTTTCCATCGGCTCCGGGATGGCAGTAGAGGTATCGAATCTCAACGATCTGCCCCTCGCGGGGAATCGCGTAACGCTCCGGCACTCCCACAGTGCCCATGAAGCGCTGGCGGTTTTCCTCTAACAGATAGAGAGCGATGGAGCGGTGCCCATCGGCGGCTCTTGCTGCTGGCTTGGGGCCGACGATGAAGGAAGAGGTCGTGACAAACTTGCACTTGTAATGCTGTCCGGCACGTCCTCCCGCATACGCCGCGTTCCGGTTCTTGCAAACGAACCCTTCGGCGCGAGATTCGTGCATGGCTTTCGCGAATGCTCGTTTTGCTTTTGGTGTCATGGCCGTGTCGCAAACGCGGAGGGTTTCGTCCACGCCTCGAAACACGAGGCCAAGACGTGCGTAACGGATTTCGTAGGGCTGAATCCGCAGGTCAGTTCCGTTAATGCTGAGCAAGTCCCAGAGATAGAACCGTGAATCGGTGATTTCACCGTCTAGTAGGAAGGCGTCCGCTTGCACTGACTCTAGGGATTTTGTAAGCCGAGAGTCGATCGGAATAAGCTGGCCGAGTTTGTTGATTCCCGAATATTGGCCGTCCGTTTTTTGTACGGCCAGTCGTCGCCCATCGAACTTCTGTTGGAACCACCAAGACGCATCCTGTACCAACTGCAACGCCTCGGGTTCCTCGATGGGGGTCAACAATTCCGGTGCGTGATCGGAATGCTCTTTGATGGAAGGCAACCCAACGGAAATGGGCGTATCGCCGTTGGCCGTTGCCTGCGCGATTCGATAACCCTTGCCCGTCTTTTCTCGAATGATTCGGTCATAGATGCGCTTAGCTTCCTCATAAGCGGCGCTGCTCACCTTCGTATCGCTTTGCAAAGCTGAACCACGCCGCCCCCACTGCGCATTGACCGACCACTGTTCTTCAACGCTTTCCAATTGGAGGTGATACACCTTGTCTGAACTACCTTGCTGGAAATACAACTCAATTGTTTCTGTCTCCTTCACGTACTCTGGCACGGATTTCACCGCTTCTTTCGTGCTCATCTTTTTTCTCCTTTTTTTGAATTCTCGAAATGTTTAATACTCTTCGGGCAAAAGAATCGTGGTCGCACTGCGGTCGGCTTCGGTGATGACCCACAATTTGGTGTCGCCTGCATTGGTGCGGTAGCTGCTCAGGAGCCGGAATCCGCGTTCGAGACTGAGTTGGTTTTCCTTGCGGTCGTCCTCGGTCAATTCGCCCCAATCGCCGCGAACATGGCGAGCTAGGAACTCCAGCGGGGTTTGTCCCGCTTTTTCGAGAGCGGCCAGCGCGCCGGGTGTGGCAACGAGTTGGCCAAGTGAAAACAAGGGTTGTTGTTGGGTTTGCTGCATGAGAAGAACTCCTTTGAAGGGATTTAATTTTTGCTTTCAAGGCAACGCGGAGCGGTGCATAGAAAACAAATGCCCTTCCTGAGAGGTCCCCGGCGCCTAGCCGTCCGCGCTGTCAAGGGCGCATGGGGTTCGCGTTCACGGGAGCGCAGCGGACGCCCTTGACAGGAGAAGCGGGCGGTCTAGGCGCAGTCTTCTCGCAGGAAGGGCATTGAGGAAAAAAGAGGGTTCCAGTGGGAACCTACCGAAGAGAATTGTGGTTTTGTAAATCCGGGGAGACCGGTGTGAGATGGGGGCTACAAGAAAAGAATTAAACTTTTAAGGGGGAGAAGCGCCAGAGCAGCAAAGAGGGGAAAACGTGCCAAAGCAAACTCTCTGGCTCCTCGCTGGTATCCGCTCCGAGTTACAAAAATACCCTTGGCTGCCCAGCTAAATCGTTCAAAATCTGCTAGAACTCAAGAAGGTGGACTTGCTCGACGGGTTTGTTCAAAGCTTTTGCATGCACGATTGTTTCGTGAGGCACGCCGCCAAATTCAAATTTCCAATAAACACCAATCTGATGTCGCGCCGTTTTACGTTGGAGCGTTATGTTGGACTCCACCTTGATATTCGGGAACTCCCTGTGACCGAGAATATATTGGAAGAGTACTTGTGTCAGACTTTCATAGGGCTTCCCTGTCTTATCTCTCATCGAACAGTGATCCTGCCGTAAGCTTCATCGGCAATTGAACTTCACGTCGCGGAATTTCAAGCCCCTTTTCCGCGCCGATCTTCCGGAACAACTCAACCGTCGCTGGCGCAAAGCCGGCATAATGATTATTGGCATAAACAAAGATTGTAACTCCTCGCTTTTGAATCTTCTGACAGACATCAACCCACGTTGTTAACTCCGCTGTCCGATCCACAATCGTCTCATTCCAGACCGTCGTAAGCTTCTCAATCCCCTTCCGATCGCCCAATAACCGAATGTAAGTGAAGTCTGCGGTAATCGGATCGAATTTCTCAAATAGCTTGTGCGGTCCGGGCATCCAACTTTGATCTTGAAGCACCAACGCGACGTTATGCTCACGGAGCAAGTCAATCAGCTTCGGCTTCAGCCAATACTTATTCCGGATCTCGACTGCGAACTTATAGCCCTTGGGCAGTTGTTTGAAGAACGCTTTCAGTCGCGAAACGAACTGCGCATTGCTCGTAAAGACGTTTTGATTGAAAAAGGGAAACTGAAAGACCATAGGCCCTAGTTTCGAGCCGAGAAAAGCCATTGTCTCTATGAACTGTCTAAAGTCAGCTTCACAATCGATCAGCACTTTCTCGTGCGTCATCGTGCGCGGGACTTTCACGGAGAAGATGAAATCAGCGGGCGTTTTTCGTGCCCAGCCCTCGACTGTGCTGACGGTTGGACAGTGATAAAAGGTCGAATCGACTTCGACGGTATCGAAACGCGTCGCGTAATAAGTGATGTAGTTCGCTGACTTCGTGCCTTTGGGATAAAAGGCGCCCGGCCAACCGTTGGCTGTGAAAGCAGATGTTCCGGCGTAAATGCAAGTCACGTTATTCCTCGACAAAATTCTGAAACTTATACGTTGGATTTTGATCCAGTTCCAAAATGGCGGCCTCATTTGTTTCGAAGTTCGCGAAGTCCCGATACATGCTGAGGACCTCGAAAATCGCGGTCTGCACAACTTTAAGCACCTTCTTGTGGAGGCCAACGGCGAAAGTCATCATGTCCTGGTTCATCAGGAGGTCGCGGAGGAGAGTGGGCATGTGCGCGGGTTTCGCATTGGGATCGTGGGGCTTGATGTTCTTTTCCCAAAGAAAAGGCCATTTGCGAGGAAGAAATACATAATATTCCCCATTCTTGTCAGGAAGGCCCATTTGCCGCAGCGTCATCTGCCCGAGGTGAATGCTCTTGTTTCGGAGTGTGTGCATCAGCGGCAACCAATCCTCTTCGGGCGGACCGGGCAGTACCAAGGGTTTAAGTGCACCGTGGAGTTTTTGAAGGTGAGTGTCGCACGGAGCAGAGACTGAGCTGAACGGCTGTTTTAACCAGCGTTCAATGGTCGAAAAATCTCCGCGTCCCAATCGCAGACTTCCAATGTGCCCCGTGACGAACATCGCGATAATGTCGGCGAGCGTGTCGAGACTGCCGTCAAGGGCGATCAAGAAATCGCGCAGATGCCGCCTCGCTCGGGAGTCAGCTCTCGGATCCCAGGATTCCCCTCGAAACTTCTTACCAGCATCGTATGTAAGCTCTTGGTTTCTAAGAAAATGGGCGAGCTGCCCTTTCGCGTCTACAAGGCTGTCTGCAAGGCAATCGACGATTATAGAAAAATAGCTAAACAGCACATTGTCGTCATCAGTTAAAAACTTCGATCCAGCGCCAAACGAGAGAAATCCAGCGGTACAATATAGGGTATAAAGTTCTAAAGGAATTGCGCCTGAGTAACCTGCGTCTACCCATCGATCTTCGGGCCGATTTCTGTGGAGCTGCGATCCGACGAATCCACCCAAATTCCCAAGTTCGCAATCTCGTAAGTACATGAATGCCTCTCGTCAACGAGCAGAACTCAGCGTCTATAATAACTCAGCGAGGGACATCCTAATGGCCGTGACGGGAGGATACATGGCGATGCGCATACGCAATTTCCCTCCGCGGTATCGTTGACGTAATGGAAGGGACAATGCCAGCTTTCACCAATCGGGATTCGAAGTATTTGTGAATGCACAAATCGCGGGAGAGGTAATTGCTCGCTTGAAACCCCCACCGGAAATCGACACGCGGCTCGCAGTGTGGCGATGCACGCGAAGAGGTCGCACAAGAATTCAACACGCCAAAAGGTATTTATGAGGTAGTATCGTTCTCGCATATATAATGCGGCAGTTCGATGCCTGAGAGCTTCGAGAAAATTTGCAAGTTACGAAAGGCTGTCTTTGTCGCAGCCCTCGCTATTTGTGTAGCATTTCCGGCAACAAGTTGGGCAGTAGATTATAAATTTTGTATTACAGGTAACAAGGCATCGGGCATCGTGATAGTACACTCCGGCACTATTAATATGGGGAGAGAATGGTACAGAATTAAAGCTACAACCCAATTTTGTGGAGAAACGGGATCAACAAGCTGCACAGCTACAGATTTCGACGACAAAGTTTGCGGAAAGTCTCAGCAATATGAATATAAATACGATTGGACGAATGTCGATCAGGGGAAGCTCATCCTTCTTGGCGTCGGTAGTGGGAATGTGCCCGTCGTGGTCGGGTCGATAGCTGAAACGGCTGTAAATACGCCCGCTCAAGCGGTCGTGACTGCCGGAAAGGGTGTGGCAACAGGCGGGAAAGCCGTTGCAAGCGGAGTTCACCACGCGGCTTGTCATATACATATTGGCAAATGCGGCTAGCCAAGTTCACCCAGGCCTCGTTCTTTGTTGGAGGTCAGCGATCTCTGCAATGGTCACTACGCGATCTCTCCATTATTTAGGTCTGTTCGGCGGGAATCTTACATTAAGTCGCCGTAATAATTCGATGGCTGTATCAATCGAATCGGCGAAGGCCGTCTCTTTCGCTGGCGATGGGCGCCCATCGACCGCAGCAAGACGGCGGCAGAGAAACATCGCTGACGCCAAATAGAGCATCCGCTTCCAATTTTCGTCCACGGCACATCCTAGCATGTTCGCTTTATCTTCGCCTATAGTTTTTTTGGAGTGTTAAAATCGCGCCATGCCGATCTTCAGAAAAGTTGAACGCGCCAAGTCAGTTATCGAGAATGGCAAAGAACTTTTCCCGCGGGAATGTGAGAAATGCCAAACTGAATTCTACGGTACCAAGGCACAAACGACCTGCGAGTCTTGCCGGTCGAAATTATCGAAACGAAAGAAGACGGTTGGTTGATTGAAATGGGGAGGGGCGCGGAAGCGAAGAGGGTTGGAGTAGACCCAATGGAGCTGCACAAGCGGGTTTTACTGTTGGATCGGACTACGGCCTGACTTGCGCCGAGTAGAGCATGTGTAGTTGAAAGACTCGTGGACAGCTTTCACAACCGTTCGACGAAAGAGCATTTCTAGCGGGATTGCTGGGCTGACTGGGGATTTGAGCGACAGCCCTTTTCCACCCTGCGTGAAGTTTTCCACAAGGCGTGGAGAGACTCCACAGTATTCGCTTTAGCTTCGCTATGCTATCCTACAGCCAATCAGCTCAAAATGACTTGAGCGTGATGCTGGCGAAAGATGGTTCCTGTAAGATCAGTGAGGCCTCAATGTCAGATGTCGTAAAGAATCTGGCCTATGAGTTCAGAGCCAATGGGAAAATGCGGCCCGTTGTCTTACTTGGCGCGGGGGCATCTTTTCGTTCGGGAATCCCTCTTGCTGAGGAGGCCGTGCGCAGGATTGCTCAATCAGCGTATGCGCGGCTCAAGCTAGGCCTTGCTGTCCATGACTCAAGAATCGTGTTGAGCGACTGGCTGCCCTTTCTTCGAAGTCAAGAATGGTTCATCAAAGACCCGCTTCGTTTTGCTGAGAATTTCCCCTTCGCGGTCGAGCATTTTCTGACGCCGCGTGAATTTCGCCGCGCGTTCTTTCAAGAACTGATTCACTCGTCTCAGGGGCCGAGCGATGGCTACAAATCTTTGGCAAAGATGATGGTGAGACGGCTAGTGGGAACGGTGTTAACAACGAATTTCGATGGCTTGATGGCTGAGGCTCTCCGCGAACAGAATCCGAAACCACCGGCAGTAATGGAAGTTAAGACGCCTGATGACCTCGCCGCGTTTGCTTTGAGCAACGATTTTCAGATCGTGCATCTCCACGGCTCGGTGGAGCACTACCGGGATCAGAACCTTCAGAAGGAGACGAAGCGGCTGAACGAAATGCTGGTTCAACGGATTCGTCCGCTGTTGAATGATTCGCCGCTCATAGTTATCGGCTATCGCGGCGCTGAGCCGTCTATAATGCGGCACCTTATTGAGGAAGGCATAGCGGAGAGCCGAAGCTACAAATGCGGTTTGTACTGGTGCGTTCGACAAGGCGAAAAACTGCACGATAATGTCAAACGCCTACGCGATAAACTAGGGAGCAACTTCTCTCTCGCGGAGATTGTCGGTTTTGACGAATTACTGACCGGTTTAAACAAAGAACTAGAAGATGTGTGGTGGTATACGGGGGCGACCAAGATACCGCCGCCCCCAGTCTCTCTTGACCACAGGTTTGATCTGCAACCGCTTGATGGCGTCACCCTGCAAGATCTCGATCATGATTTGATTCTTTCAACCTTCTCGCGGTATTGCCAGCGGCTGAAGCTTCCAGAGATCAATCGAGAGAACTATTTGGTTTTTTTAGAACGACAAGGGTTTCTCCATCGGCGAGAGGATGAACTTATACCCTCGGCAGGTTGTTTCCTGCTCTTTGGGATGGATGTACAAAAGCGATTTCCATATGCGTGTGTCGCATTCACGCAGAATGAGAAAAACCGGGTCATTATAAATGGGAATCTTGTTACTCAGTTCAGAAATATTCTCGACCTTTTGTCGGGAGAGGAAGTCAATCCTCGGATTCGGTTAAAGACCGACCGCGTGGCGGAAGAGCAAGATGCGTATCCGGCGCGAGCCTTAACCGAGCTAACGGTGAATTTGCTGGTCCATCGTGATTACAGCGCGGAGGATTACAGTCGAATTGAGTTCACACGGGGGCGGTCACTCTTGTTTGAAAACGCTGGCGGCCTGATGCCAAGCATCAAGAGAGGCGTTCACCTGGACGGTAGGGGGAAATTTAAGCCTGTCCGCGGTCTGACAGAGATGCGAAATCCGCTCCTAGCAGACATTTTCTTTGGAATCGGTTCGATGGATAAGGAGGGTTCGGGTCTAGCCGACGTCAGCGATTTGGCCTTGGAGTCTGGTGGGAGGGCAGAGTATGGCGTAGGAACTGAGAACAAGTCACTTCGAGTGTCGCTTTGGCAGCCCGTTCAAGAGGCTCCAGGGCGTTCTCGGGTTGCTCGGCCGGTCGCGCGAACAGAGTTGTACGTGACAAACCTTCTGCCGTTTCGAGTGTTGCCAAAGACGATCCACATCCTTCCTCTGCGCCAAAACTACGTCGAAGTCGAAACCCCGCTGTTTGATTCTGCCGATCTCCCAAGAGAAGCTCCTCTGTTCATCAAGCACTCCGGGTGCCTGTGGAGTTTCGCAAATTTCACGGACTTTCCATCATTCGCCGATAGGAAAGGAATCCTGGAAAGAGTCGAGCACCGTTCATGCGAAGACCTCGTTAAGAACCCGGACGACAGAATTCTTTTCGTCTGGCTATTGAACAAACACTGGGAATTTTTCCTCTACAACTGGCCCTTGATAGTTGAAAACCGGAGGAAGAGAGCGTTCTTCAGGCTGACGGGAAGGGAGAGTACAAGCATTACGTATCTTTCAAAAATGAATCGCAAAGTTACTCGGGATGTTGTCAAGAGGCGCGGTGATGAACCACACATCTGGTTCGAGAACGAGGCAATTCGTTACACCACCACTGAGTTTTTCGGCGCATGGGCCTTGCAGCTTCGACCGACGTACGTGTTCACCCGTAGTGACGCGGAAACTCCCCTCAGCCCACTGGCTCAAACGAGGCGAGCGACGAGACGCATGAAGTTTGATCGAAATCCCGCTGTAGAAAATGACCTTGTCTTTTGGACACGATACCTGTCTCAGGGACAGCCCACTATCAGTATCGGAAATGTTGGCGTGAGCGACCTGATTCTCGATTCGGAATATTTGTCGGCTGAAGTTCCAAAGCCGGGCAGTCAGGAGGCAGCCCTTGAAGCTTCGAATTGAAATTCTGCCTGAGCCGGAAATAGAAGGTGGACGAGGAGTCCTTGGAGCGGAGCCAAAACTCATTTTGCCCGAAGGCGGACCGTTCGGTTCGATTTATGACAAGATGATAAAAACAATCCCTCTCGGACTCGTCTGCTTACCTCAGCACAGAGACCTCATCGAACGCTGGATCGATTCGATGAACGACCTGCTTCTCGATGACGAAACGAATATCAAAAGATTTCGAGAGTTTCCCGGTGCTGGGAAGGCGTTCCACGCTCGATTTGAAGTCCGATTTGTGCGTGAGCTCGACGATGTTAAGTTCAAAACGGCATTAGCACTGTCGGCGCCGGAGCGATTCGACGGATTGTTTGACCTCTACAGCGAGGCGATCAAGTCTTTGTTCATTGACCAAGGCCCGACTTGCGTTCTGGTGGACTTCCCCGAAGATGTTGCCAATCTTCGCATCAACAATCCTCGACTCACATTCGCCGAGAAAAGAGCGCTAGAGAGAATGCAAGCAGAGGATGACGAACTGCAGTATGAATTGTTTGAACCAACTGAAGAGGAAAAGAAGGCAGCGAAGGAGTTGGCCCCGCAAGCCGAAGATCTGTTGTTTCGTGTTTTCCATCGAGCGCTAAAGGCGAAGTGCATGCTCGAGCGAAACTGCGTGCCTCTCCAGATCATCCGAAGGCAAACCTTCGTTGACCAAGAGGCAAAACAAAGCAAGGCCACACGAGCTTGGAACCTTGGCACAGCCCTGTACTACAAGTCCGGCAACATTCCCTGGCAACCGCACGGTTTGCCTGCCGATACCTGTTTTGTTGGAGTGAGTTTTCACCACTTGAAAAGGAGGTCGGGTGATTTAGTGTACGCGAGCGTCGCTCAGGCATTCTCAAATCAGCTCGAACCCTTTGCTCTTAAAGGAGACACAATCCCGAGAGAACAGACTCGGAATAAGCGCCCATATCTCACGGCGGAGCAAGCCGGGAAGCTGGCCGGGCGAGTAGTCAAGGAGTACCAGAGTCGAACCCGAGGATCGTTACCATCGCGGCTGGTTGTCCACAAAACTTCGCGTTATGAGCAAGAGGAAATTGAAGGTTTTCGCGGGGAGCTTCTGTCGCATATTCCTACGTGCGAACTTGTGTCGCTATCTCCGACAGGATTCCGTCTCTTGAGGAGAGGGATCGAGGAGCCGGACAGAGGCACGCTCTGCACGATTGATGCGGCTGCGGATTCGAGAAAGTACCTGTTCACTACAGGGTATGTCCGATGGTGGAAGGAGTATCCCGGACCCCATATTCCTTCGCCATTAGAGATCGGCTCAGCAACTGACACTGATATTTCTGAACGTGCGCGCGAAGTGTTGTCGCTTACCAAGGTCAACTGGAACAATGCAGACGGAATTGGTCGGCATCCAATAACGATAACCTTTGCACGGAAAGTCGGCGTAACGATGACCGAACTTGGTGAGGACGAGGAGCCAAACCCGCTGTATCGGTATTATATGTGACCGCAATCTAACCGGAGTTCGTCTTTCGGAGTATCGTTGTAGTGGTTGATCGAGCATGCAATCCTGGACGAACTTTCCCCCAAGCTTCGCTCTTCGACTAAGGTAGGCAACTCGCGTTTGAGTGCCATGATTTACAGCCATGCCGGTGAGAAAGCAATATTCCTAGTGGACAATCCCCAAGGCTTTGTTTGCAGCTACAGAAACCTCACCATAAAAGATCGGATCTAGTCGCTCCGCAACATCTCCAGAGACTTCCAGGAATTGTCGGCGGTTTTCGATTGGGATTAACGCACGCCTTGCGCCATTCTCCATCGCGAGCTGGCAGGGTTCCACTAGAGTTCGAACGCTTTTGACATTTCCTTGAATACTCAGATCGCCGAGAACGACGAGCGCAGCCTGGACTGGCGTGCGCTTTACGGCCGAAACAATGGCGACAACCAGAGCCATGCCACATTCACAGGGGACGTTGTTCTGTAAAAGGTCGATGGCTTCGACATGAAAATCTGTCGTGTCGATGTCATGAGCAACTCCAATTCGCACTTTGATCGACTGGAGATACCCAAAGGCCCTCTGAATGGACTCCTTCATTGAGCCGTCGATTCCACCTGCGAGCTTCAACTTTCCTGTCCCGGAGGAAGATCCAACTTCAATTCGATAGAGTCCGACCTTCCCTTGATCGTCGACTGATGCTGCATAAACAGAACCCGGCTCCAATGGATCTCCCGAAATTGCATTGCGCCCACCTTCTTCTGGAACGCCAACAAAATGTTCTTCCCCGCTTTCTTTGTCTATATAGCTAAACGATGTTTGGAAGAATTCGAAAGACCCCATCTTTTTGAGTTGCTCCTTTACACGGCGGCGTCCCTCCATCGCCAACTCCAACAAAGCCCTTAATTCTTCTTTCGTGACTTCGCCATCGGGATGGATGAGTTTCACAAATCCGGCAACAGTTTTTCGTACAGCCTTTACGTCCCTGCTCTTTAATTGAGATCCAAGCGCAAAGTGCCGGTCAACTATTTCTGTGAAGTTTCGACGGCGGGCTTCTCGAAGGGCCTCCGCAAGATAGTCCACTACAAACCCGTATCCAGTTGTAAACATGTCCATTTTCATCTTCGGGATTTCCCAACCAGGAATATAGAAGTGGATTCTATCCAAGAATGCGGTATCCTCGCGAATCACATCTGGCATTGGCGCAAACAGGTGAGACGAACGCACCATCACATCGACCGGCTGGTTTGTGTTCCCAAACATCGCAATTGAAGCTGTTCCCGTCATCTGTTCTTTCCCGCGTGCGAACGTCCCGGACTCACAATAGGTCTTTAAGGTTGTCACGACTTCTTTTGGCATCTTCTGGAGATCCGCCACTTCATCGAATGCAACCGCGTCCCACAACCCAACGAGGCCTATCCTTCCAGTTGCGATGTTATAGAAGAGATTCGCAACAGTCGTAGGCCCCGTCAGCAAGATGGCATAGGGTGACAATTGCTGGTAACCAAAGCTTTTACCTGTTTCGCGAGGACCCAATTCCACTAGGTTGTAATTCTGTTCCGCTAGTGGCACGAGCCTTGTCAAAAACAGCATCTTCAATCTTTTGTCCATCCCCGCGGGCTCGAGGCCTATGGTACGAATCAAAAGATCAATCCACTCGTCACTGGAAAATTGGCGTCGGCACTCTGCATATTCGGTGAAATTGAAGGAGGCTATTTGGATTGGCTTCAAATCATCAATCCAGAAAGGGCTGCGTTTGCCAGAAGCTTGGTCGTCGTATTCATGGCGAAGCTCGATTTCGCACCATACTCCGTCGACCAAAAGTCGATCGTACTGGCGTACAAAGCGATCAGGGACGTGAATGAACTTGTGACCAAAATTGACAATTTCCGCCCAGTACTTATCGTCCTCAGCTAAATAGCGAACCTTCACCTTATCAATGAGAATGTATCGGCCCTTCTCTTTCACCAAAGATTGGGCTTTGTTTGCTTCGTCCGGGCGCACGAAATTCTCGGCCAATGTCGCATTTACGATCTTTAGGCCGGCTTCTACGGCCACAGGGTCATCCGTGGCACAATACTTCCCGAGCAGATACTCAAGAACGTACACAGGCACGGTAGAGCCGAATTTGATCTTGCGGACAAGCTCTTTCCGCACGACTTTGCCTGCAAACACTCTGGCTATCTTACGGTCGAGATCTTCGGTTGGGGAGCGCACTTCAGATGACAATCGACACCTCCAACTTCTCGATTCGTTTCAGTTCGACTCCGCTTGAAGCATCAAACAAATGTACACTGACACTTCCCTGATTCGGAGCCTTGCCAGTCAGCATCAGAGCAACCGTGTTCGGCTCAGCAATAGTCGGATCAGATTCAGAGGCTCGCATCGTCGCTTCGCCCGTCGCTTCTTGGTAGCCATATGTGCTACTGACTGGCATAGAACAAACTTCGTTTCCGACTCGAACTTCGAGTCGAATCAAGGGCCACCCAGTTTCGAAAAGGATTTGAGACCGCCCACTCACTCTGACGCTGAGGAACCGCGTTGTGATCTTGGGTGTTCCCAACGCGATCTCCCAACTCATCTTCTTGGAGCCCTTCTGTTCTGTCCAGCCCTTCGGAATTAGGGTCAATACGGGAAGCAATATCTCCTGGGGTGACGCTCCTCCATGGAAGTACGCAGTCGGGCCAGCTGTTTTGAATCCAGCGAGATTCCATGGCATGGCCAGCTCCAGGTCGCTTGGGACCCCGGTGTTCTCTAATTTTGTATATAGATAGCTCTCACTCACCTCACCGCCTCGACCGAGCCAGACTCTCCGATGCAGTAAAATAGCCTTTCCACTCGGAGGTTCAATCTTCTCCGATTCTGACAGTTCAGCTGCAAACAAATGTCCATGGTCAGCCGCGATGACGAAGCGCTCCACGCCGCAATCCGCAAGTCTTCGGATCGCCAAGCAGATCTGACTCAATACTCTCTCCATGTGTTCGCGTGTCCAGGTGAACTGATCCTCACCGATTTGGTCAATTTCGCGAGAGGTCACCACAACGAGCGTACGTTCAGAGCCGAGTTCCTTTACTTTCCGTCGAAAGGTAGAAGGATCTTCTAACTTCAGATCAACAATTTGTGCATCAGTAGTCTTTGATAGGTACTCCATCCTGTCCTGCCGATTTCGGAGCGGTGAGCCGTGAATTGATACTTCGAGCTTATTCGCCCCTGAGAGTTTCAAACCGGCGCTCGCTCCCGGCAGGAGAGCAGCCATGCCCACTTCTGTGACGGATGGAACTGTGCCTATGACGCATTCCAGCTGCTGGTCAAATTCTTTTCCCAGTAAAGCGGGCAACTCGCGTGCAAGTTCGAATCGCAGCGCATCAACGAGAAAGTAAGCAGTCTTGTAGTCCCTACAGAGAGGCGCCACAAACGTTTCAAACACTTGAGATTGACGATAGTACCCAGTAATCTGAAAGCCTTCCGCACTCCATGTGCGAACAAACAACTCCGCAAATAGGTTGGCAACAGCGGAATAGCGTTGCCTCGCGCGAACAATCAACTCTTCAATTTCTTCGGGGGGATTATTGAGTACAAATTCCAGACTGCTGGCCCTTTTTTCTAATCGCCTCTGAAGTGAATCGAATTCGCACCACGGGTTTGACCCTTGCGTATATTCGGATATGAGTTCCGGGGTGGAATGCTGTAGACGCAAGTTCGTTTCGATTGTTTTTGCTAACTTCATCAAACCGATTGCATTTGAGAGCAACCCCCACTCCATTTGTATGTCGGGATACTGCTCGGCCCAAAAGCCATTTCGGCGCTCCTCAATGGTCTCTTCGACATCGAGGTCAGGAGCTTCAACTATTCGGCGAGCGACACTCCGCAGTAGACGACGTTCAAGGCTTGCAAATGTACCAGCCTGTTTAAGCGAATGGTCCGTGAATTCGACCGAATCAAGACGCAAGTTGTTTTCGAGCGTTTCGGCGACGCGATCATAGCTCGAACGAAAATCGCGACGGTTTCGCCACGCCCGGGCTACGTCGACACACCGCTTCCGAATGTTCGCCTCTTTAGGGGATGCCAGATTCTTGAGGGCATTGGGGATGTTTTCTCCAAGACTCTCCAACAGATCAGCGACTAAGACTTGCCGAGCTAAAGCCACACGCATTTGACCTAGAGATTGTTCCGCTGTCGCCGGCACGTCAAAACTGACCTTTAAGACACGGACCCAGTCTCCGGTCGCGCTCTTGGAGACGAGTTCCGAGTCACGACTGGTGTTCACAAGAAAATCTAGTGCCGCATCCTCGGCCAGCTGTACCCCGAAAAGCACGGTCAGCACTGTTGAAAGCGTCTCTGGCGTTCCACCTGTGGCGAGAGCTTCCAAATCTTGGAGTGAGAGTTGTCCCTTCTCGACTTGTCTGTCGAGATCAGTGAGACGTGCGTCCGCTACTATCCCTTTCAGGGCTCGGCGAGCAATCACTCCTAACTTTGTGTTTTTGAGGCCGATCGCACCGGGACGCAATATCTGGCCAAGCGCAAGTAATTCGGCGAGGGGGCCCTCGGCCTCCTCGAATGAGATGGGCAGATAGACAACTAGCTTTGGGGGTTCCACGGACCGGATAAGAGGTTCCGCTTTAGCCCGGAGGGCGAAAAAGCTGCCGTCGAAGGAGATAACCTGGAATCCCGACATTTGGACATCATGTAGCGCAGACTGGTAGTTCTTCTCGGGGTCAAACCAGTTGACCAGCCCGTGTTCTTGAACGTGCTTGGTGAGAATCTGCTGGAGCTCATTGAGGATTACGCCCATCGTTCTCTCATGCCAAGCCGTGTGCGATAGCGATGCTCTTGTTTTCTTTGCAAGCTTTAAGCACCTGTTGAGGCCAATAGCGCATCGCGGTTTTTGCCCAGTTGTAGTCGCCTTTCGCTAAGCCCTGCCAAGCCTTTTTAAGGTCCAGCCCACTATCGGCCCGCTTCCAGGACGGAGTAAGCTCATATAAGGGAGCCGCATTTAATAAAACACCGTCGTCGAATTCTGGCTGCCACCCAACAGTTTTCTGGTTACCCTTTGCATCCTGTGTGGGGACGTTGTTCGCAGTCGTAATATGTCGATCAAAGGACTTCAAGTCTTCTAATTCTTCCGCAAGATCGCGCGCTGTTTTCTTCCAGACATTCTTGTCCGCACCAGTAGCCCCGGCTTCCTTGTTTTTTGCCTCCTGGAGCTCGTTCTCAAGCCCGTGGATGCGTCCCCCGAGGTATCGTTTGCCTTGAAGCAACGCTAGTGTTTGATCCGCTGCGCACTCGTGAAAAAGATATACGCTGTAGCGACCAAGGGGAGACTGAAGGAGCCAGTAGACAGGACGTTTGTGGTAACGCTTAACATGCTCTCTGAAAAATGATCCCAATAGGTAATTTTCGACGGCTTGCCGCAAACTGTCTTGCGAACCAGTAGCGGAGCGAACAATCCTCTCCAACTCAGCATCGCCGTGTAGTGTCTGAATGATCTCGATTACACGCGCAGAAAGATCATCCGGATGCCCGTCTTCCAGGACCATAAGTCCGGCCGAACCGCATAGAGCGCGGAGTTTGGCACTGATGTCTTCTGGAGCGCATCCGACTCCAAGAGCACCTGGGACACCGGGTTTGAAACGCCCCATAGCGACACCGACGGCGTACGAAATCGCACTCTTAGCAATTTCCTTTGAGGATTCCACCTGGTGCCCTTCGTCAAGACTTTCCGCGGTTTGGGAATCCTCGGCACTCTCGTCACCATCCTCGTCACCATCCTCGTCACCATCTTGGGTTTCAGCTCCCGCGCCGTCGTCCACAGGGAGGAAAAGAAATTCACGCATGAAAGAAAGCTTGTCTTCCAACCCAAGCCACTTAGCAACTAGCGCGTCTACGGCGGACCGGTCGGGGGCCGATCGGTTTCCAACTCGGGACATGTTCGGTGCAGTGAAATTCGGCGCAGTTTCGTCATTCTTGTCTTGGTCTTCCATAGAAGCGAGAAACTGGCTTGCCGCTGCACGAAAGGTAGCATCGGCTAGAAGATTGGTCGGAACTGGCAATTTCTCGAGATCCCCCTTGTTGTGGTTAATGGTCGAGCAAAGGATCTTTATGAGGTATCGGCCGGGATCTGATCCAAGGTAACCGTAAAGAGAGCTCACCATCGTTGTGTCTGCAAAAATTCCATATGCCGCATTCGAAGGTATGAAGCCTGGCGGAACCAGCCGGGCCTTAAAGCCAGTCGAAGAAACTGGGGACCAGGTAATACAAGGTTGAAAATACAAGTCTTCGTTGTGTGTACACCATTCGACGTTGCCTTTGAGGTATGGATACTGGTGAGCCAGGTGAGCCTTCAACTCGTATCCGTCATCACGCCAGTTCACTACGTACCTGGGGCGCGAAATCCCAATCCCCTTGTCTCCCTTCGAATACCAGAACCACGTAGTATTTTTCATTGCCCGAGCTTCCGGTCGACTCGTGGGATGTCCGATGCGCTTGGTGCCGACTTCCCACCAACATCGCACAAATCGCGCATTTCCAGAGGTCTTTAACCCCATATCGAGAGGAAACAAAGATCCAAGTGAAGGATAGTCCGCAAAGACTTGCTTTGTTTGGACATCAGCCCAATATACCCATGGACTTCCTGGAATGGCGGCAAATTCTCCTTGACGGTAAATGTAAACGTGGGAGTCGGACTCTCCCCGTTTTAGTTCTGCCAGCGCTCTCTCGAACGCGATCCTTTTTGCTTCGGAATCAGGCTCTTTGACTAATCGAAAGTAAACGCCTCTTGAGTTCTCTCGAGACGTATGGAAGCTCTCCCTGCGGAGAATAAAAGCCGTGGTATTAACCTTTTCTCCTTGGACCTCTGGAAAAGCACGAGGGCCGACATGTGCCATGGCTTCGACAGCTGTAGCATTGACGAGTATTTGCCTTAAGTCTGAGAAGGTTGAGATGAACATAAAGGATTGCTGCGTTATCATTGCCAAGCGACCGTCCCCAGCTAACAGCTCCGTGCAGCGCTCGATGAATGCGCCATACAAATCGCCCTTGCTCCTTTTGTACTTCCGCTTCATGAACTTCGACATCTCAGGATTCATATTCCGGATGGACATATACGGGGGATTCGTGCACACCACGTCATAGCGCCGAGTCAGCACATCGAGCAGCCTCAAGCCTTTGCTGGTTTCGTTGCCGAAATACGTTTCATCGACACCTTGGCCGGCTTTAGCGGTAACGTAATCATTAATCGCGTTCCGTAGCAGACCTGCATGAAGGTTTTGGAAATGTTCTTCGAGCCGCACGAGTGATCCCATCATGCCTGCTTCATTTACGCTCTCGCAAAACTTTTGCAAGAGTTCACGTGTGACACCCGGTGGCAGCCCCATTTCCTTCGCGATGTTTTCCAAGTGCCGACCGCGAAACATTGTAACGTCGGCGCAAGCGAGGTTACTCTCCGTTATGAGAGCTCCTTTGGATACGGACTTAGCGCGCACATAGAGAGCCAAGGCGGCTAACTGGACAGCGCGGAGGTCGATGTCGATCCCGAAAAGATTATTGGCCACGATTGCTGCAGGAATGTTCTCTTCTTTTTCCACAGAGGGTTTGAGTGGCCAGCCTTGCTTCCCAGCGTTTGAAAGCTCCTCCCGGTACATTTCGAGTAACAAATCAAAGGCGACCAAGCCAAAATGCATTGTGCCTGTCGCGGGATCTAAGACCTGGATTTCCTTTACGGGTTTCAGAGCAGGCTTCCGAGCTTCCTCCGGATACGGAACGAGGTATTCGAGCTTGGCGGAAAGGCTGCTGTCGGGGTGCATCGATAACCAAAGTCGTCCGAGGCTGTTCTGAACAAGAAAGCGGACGATCCAGCGCGGTGTAAACACCTGGGTAGCCGCGGGTATGTCAGCGGTCTGAAACTTCTCTTTGTCTTTAAAAACGCGGTCAAAAGCAGCGTCCTTCTCCTCCGCGATGAAGAACTGATAGACCCACCCAATTGTCTCTTCATTGTCCGGAGCCCAGGCATCATTGAGGTCTCCTGCATTCATGGAGTCGATGATTTCCGTCAGGACTCTAGGGCGAGGGAACAGGCGGCTCGGCAGATTGTCCGGATCAAACAGAACCTTTACTTCCTTGGCGAGTTCCTGATATTGCCAGAGTAAGAAGTTTCGATAGGTGCGATCGCTCGGCCCTTCACCAAGATCATCCTGAGGCATGCTGCCTTGTTCGAAGAGCTTTAAGTCGGAGTCGTGACTTGCCAAATAGAATTTGAAACCGTTCGAATCATGATGGCGGTCAATGGCGCCACGAATGATCCTCCTCGCCTCCAACAATTTAAGAGCAACCAGTCGATTAAGATGCGTAAAAGCGACTTCCTTCACAAGCTTTGTATGGGCTTCAAAGGGAGTAACACCTGCCTCCAGCTCATCTGCAAATAGCTTTTCGAGACGATTTCTGGTGTCTTTGGCACCGGCTAGACGAGACAAAGCAGAACGTTGCGTCATTGGGACAAATTGCCCATCCGGCTCCAGACCATAGATCTGCAGTAATAGTTCAGAAGCTTCGGTGGTCAGCTTCATGCGTGCATCGAGTGTGAATTTGCGCAGATCTGCCATGAACTTGCCCTAAGCGTGGTCTTTTCGAGCTTCGAGCAGCTCCTGATTTTGTCGCATTTTATTTGTGACCAACTCATCAAATGCCAAGCAGACATGCCTGATGGTGTCTACAGCCTGACGAGTCCAAGCAAAGCCGATCGGCTCCTTCTCCATGTTTTGCTCTTCAAGTCGCCGGTCCGCTCGATGAACGATCGCGTTGCGGCGTTCGATGCAATCAGCGATTGTCTTAGTTAAATCCTTGCGCTCTCGCTCAAGCCGTTGAGCCACTTGATCCCAGGGGGTTTCGAGCCCAAGGAGTAGGCCAACAGTTTTTAGTCCGCCGACAGAACCGAGGTTTTTCTTCTGGACGAATGTCACAATCTTGCTCCCGAGAAAAACGGCGCGCTCGCCGAGGCTCAACAATCGAAATGCTTCGCCAATTGTTAGTGAGAGCCCGTCGAAATATTTCGCCACTTCCGGATCATTCGGGAAGAAGTCATGTTGCTTGACCTCAATTACCGTGTATATGTGCTTCGCCAACACGGTTGAAAGGTATGTTTCATACGCCGTACAACTGGAGACCACTGACTGTCGGAGGAGATTTGAAAGTGAGTTCGGGCGCAGCGTAGCGACAGGAAGTCCAGCCTCCTCCCGAATGCATCCGAGGAAAATTGAGTTCAGAACCAGTTGGATGGGCTCGTCAGGTTCAGTTTTAAGCATTTCCCGAAGACGAACCACCATATCACCGTGAGTGATAAGACCGTCGTTCTGGAGCAGCCGGTACAAATGAACCAGCAGTTCGGCGATGCGAAAACTGTCTTCGAAGGCCTCTCTTGGCGTCATCGGATCAGTCCCAAGTGACCTTGCGTTTTAGCTCACGCAAACTGAATAGCTTCTCGCGCAACCGATCAAGCGCTTGCTCAATTTCTACGTCAGTTAGATCTTCCAATGCCTGGGACTTAGGCAAAAAATCACTCAGGCGAATGACGTCGATTGATTCCGTGGGCTCGGGTTGAGGTTTTGCGGCTTCCACCAATTGCGCGATTGCTCCGACTCGCAGGGAAGGAAGAAGGCTCAGGTCCTCCTCCAAATTTCGGAGCGTCGATCCTGTTGTGCGGTCCGCTGTGGCGTAAGGTGCAAGCTCAAACGATTCGGTCGCCCGCCGGCGCAGAGGAGCAAGGATTGAGTCGCGTTGGGTTTGATCGGCCAATTCAAATTCGGATCGGGCTTTTACTTGGTCGATTGCGTTCGAATATTCCTCTAACCTCTGCCGGTGAGCATGCTCGAATGCCTTTCGGTAGGCAGTATCGATCGAATGAGCCGTCTGAGGCACTTTCGGAAAGAGGTCGGGCAACTCCGGGCTCTGAAGAATCTCCTGCAGGGATTGTGCGTCCTGAATGGCTTGGTCCTTTCCCAGTGAACGGAGGACAGCAGCCTGGCCTTCGAGGGCTGACCGCGCTTCGAGAATAGCCTTCAGCTTGTCTGGGGTTAGAAAGCCGCGGATTGATCGGGCATCGTCGCGCAGTTGACGAAGACTCTTGCCCTCGCCTGCGAGCATTCGGACGCAATCGTCAGGCTGGCTGTTAAATACCGTGTCGAGCGCCTCCGACCACTCACGAAGGCGATCTGTCACAGGTAACGCATACGCCTGGGCCTGGGCCAACGCGGGCAAAACATTCTCTTTCTCTGCCCGTGCCATCTTCTGAAATTCTTCGGCAATCGCGGACTCTTCGACATCCACTTCTCGTCCGATCATGTCCTCGAGGTTTCGGACCGCGGCGGTTAGAGTCTTTAGATCGATGGACTCGCGTGGAGCAAAGCTGGCGGTCTTAAATGCCGTATTGTTTGTTAGCGGTGTGCGGGCTTGTGGTTCCTGATAATTGCGGTAGCGCCGGCCTTGATAGGTGATCTCGATGCCGCCAGCCCGGAACAAAACGGCGAGCACTAACCGAATTACGTCGCGATCCCACCCGTAGCCGATTCCTCCAAAGTGATCCGCAATTTGATTGCCGGTCACTTTGTTTCCGAATGAATGCTCTCGTCTCAGGTATCCCAAAATCTCCTGAGCAATTTCCGCCTTAACGTTTATGACCTGGCGATTGCCATCCTTAACCACCAAAGCGAGTCCTTGCCCTTCCGGATAAAAGACTGGGCTTAAATTGTTCAAGTTTGCTTGCCTGAGGATCTCCTCCGGTTCATCGCCTGTCAGCTGTCGGCAGCCCATCTGAACCTTCGGATAGAGGTCGGGAATTGCCTTTGCGCATAAGGCGCGTACCATGCCGCCCAGGTCCGTGTCGAGATCGCCAGCCTCGAACTTCAAGCCTCGAAAAAAGCCAACTCCTAACTCAAGGCCCCGTCGCAAAGAAGCCGATAACTTTGCTTGAAGCTTCTGGAGGTTGGTTCGCTCAGAAATCAGCAATTCCTTTTCGAGGTCGGTGAGGCTTTGTTCGCCAGCCAAATGTGTGTATTTTTCGATCATTTTGCGGGAGGCGTGCAGATCCTCGATCTGCCCCTCCGTCTCGCTGAGAACTGGGAACAACCAGTGAACGCGATTCTTGTTGGAATCCTGCAAGCTCTCTATAGCCATGGCGCTTCGGCGCTTGGCGAAATCATCGGACGCGTCAATCCCCTGGAGGTCAAATGTAATTTGGCCTGCAGGCGGAATTTGCTGGCCATCGAGCGTCAGCCCGATGCTGAAGTTGCGGAGATTGTTGTAGTTGTATTGTTTTGCTTTGACGTCTGCAAAAATGTCCTGCACCATGACGCGCAAGATTTCATTTCGTTCCGACCGCTTAACCGATGCATATCCACGCTTCTCTTGCTCCCAGTTCTTTTCTTGGGCCGTTTGGAGCTTCCAGCCGTCGTCGGTTTCGCGAATGAACTGGGCCGCTTTTAGCTTCTGAAGGACCGTTTCCACGGCCGCAACGGGAGCTGGCTCATCGACTTTCCCAATCAGGAGGGCTGCGAGGTTCTGAGCAGTGCGGGGCAAGTCACGGACAAACTCAAGCAGACAAACGGCTTTGGCTAGCCTACCTGCAAGACCGGGGTGGTCCTTGTCCTTTTCGAAGGACTGGCGTATGTCAAGAATGTCTTTTTGCTTTTCTGAAGGAATGTTTCCCTCGACAAGCTCATATATTTTGTCCAGGCTAACTATGGCTCCGACCTCTCGGTCTGCCATTGCGGTGCGGTCGGAGACCAGCATTTCGTGGGCCTGTTTGATGATTGTTCGATTGCTTCCGCCGAGGTGCTTTGGAGCATTAGGTTGTAGTCTGATCCCTGTCATGATGTGGATGGACAGGTCAATGAAGTGCGGAAGATACGGATAGAACTGAACGAATTCTTCTTCGCTGAAATCAGCCGACCGCGAAGTTCTTTCAAGTTTGCAGTTTTGGAGCAAGACCGGTCCTTTTTTCTTAAAGAGGTCACGGAGCACGGATTCCTTTTCGGGTTTCTTTGACAGTACTCTCTTGGTTGCGACTTCTCGGATGTCAGCAGGGGAAAGATCGATCTGGTATTTAAATCGGTCCTGGAGCTTGGGAAGGTCAATCCGTCCGCTGGCGATGTAGTTGTAAACCTCCTGCAGTTTCTCCTGGGCAGTGACAATAATCCACGCTGGTCCCGGTATCTCACGTTTTCTCAGTTTCTCAAGACTGACACGCCCAAATTGCTCGACAATAGCGCGGAGATTCTCAAGTTTGTCGCCGCTCCGTGCTACGTATTGGCCCATTTCATCTACGATAAAGGCCAGAGATTTACCTGGCCTCCGGCGGGCACATAAATCGAAGCTTCGCTCGACCAACTCTTTCACTGTAAGCCGTTGTAACGGTCGCGCCTTCACCGATTGAAGCCACGTGTCCGCCGACTGGTAAGTGGCAGGTTCTAAATCATGAAGTAGCCTACTGGCGCGGGCAAACTTCTGGGCGCCTTTGCGGATGCGCCTCCAGTCTTCTTGGTATTGCTGGCGGCAAAGAGATTTGAAGGTGTCGAGCTTGCTTTCTCGTTCCAGTTCAATTTCCAACTCCGCAATATCATAGTCTTCGGCGTAATCTAGCTCTCTCAATAACACGCGGTACATGACTTCAGCGATTTGCTCGGTATTGGTCTGGACCGAAAGATCGACTTGAACGTCGAACATGAAGACTTCGCAGGGAATGCTGGAATTGAGAAATTTCACAAAGTTGGCTACGTTCTCGTTGCCGGTTTGATTGGTAAATAAGTCGCTTGCAGATTTCCCAAGAACATTTTTGTTTGCGAGGACGTAACCCAGGTTCTTTGCAAACGAGGATTTTCCAGAGCCAAAAAAACCTGAAATCCAAACGCCGACACCTTCATTCGGCGTTTTAGGGGCATCCGCCATCGCCCTGAACAGCCGTTCGTATTCCCTCGTTATTCGGTCCGTGGCAATGTACTCGGTCAGTTCCGTAAAGACGGTTTCCTCGTCGGCGTTATTGACCTTGACGATTTCCTCGATTGGCTTTCGAAAATCGCCTTTCAATAGGTCAGCAATCTTCGTCATGAATCTCTCCCATATATCTTCACCCTGTAGCTGCCGAGCGCTTGGTCCTCGGAACGCAGACCCATGAAATTAAGAGTGTGATTCCACTTCCCCGGATAGAAGAGCACCGTGGGAATTTTCAGTTTGCCTCCCAATTGTTCGAGTAAGGATGAAATCCGGTAGGCACTTGGCGCAAAAGCTGTAGCGTGAAGCAGAAAGAGAAGAGAGTTGCGCTTGAGGTTTTCCGTGACCTCCAATAAGAGTTGGCACAGAGGTCTAAAATCTGGATCTGATAGGTAGTGATTAAGCTGGCGCTGGGCGATTTGGAATCCATGCTCCCGCTCTAGCTGGACCAATGCCTCAACGCCTTCAGATTCACGGATGGATTGCCACATTAGATCTGCTAAAGAAACTGTGTTCACCGTGCGGTGTGTCTTATTCTCGACGCGGGTTGCGAGCTTTTGGATTTCTCCCCTGACTCGCCATTCTGTTTCCTCAGCGAGGAGGGGATCGTAGCGAAAAACCGCAAAAGGCAAATCCCTTGCCATGACGAAGGCGGGGGGGTCTGCAACCAAATCAGATTCGAGTAATCGAACCCTGTCCCTGAACGACAGCACGAGCGTATTCCTCCACGGTTTGAGACGGGAAAGCGATGCTTACAGTACTCCCTGCGGCATGATACTCGATTAGTTCATGTTGATGGGACTCTAAGAAATAATGCTCCACGTCAGGTACATCTAGAAAGAACAACCTCCAGTCGGGATGAAAAAGCAAATCACGTCCCAGTGCGCCCGTGCCGTTGAGGCAGAAAGCAATAAAGGCGAATGCGGAAACGGAAAGGCGGGCGGTGGAAAGACGTTTCTCCGCTTTTCCTTCTAGCATCCCAAAATCTCGAAACGCCGCCAGCAGCCCGCGCGCTACCTTCGTTGCGACCGTCGGGGACCATGGGCACTTTTTCGCATCAAGCCAAACAAGCACATCATGAACGCGTACTTCGGTCGTGACGGTTGTTAGGCGCGGAAATAAGAACTCCGTACAAAAGTCCTGAATTAGGGGTTCTGATCTTGCGCTAATCCAGTAGTAGACGGGCCTCACGAGCGGAGGCGGGGCATCCAAACTTTCTAAGGGCCGAAGAAGCTTCCAAGCGTTCGGAGGAGTTCCTTGGACGAAGCGGGGCACGAAGGTCCTCCTCAGGATATCGGCTGCTCGAGCGCGCGTCATCTTATTGAGAATGTTGATCCGTACAGCCTCTTGTGAAACGTCGTCCACTCTCCCGTCGTGCCAAAATCTGACGAGCTGCCGCATCTCTTCGAGAAGAGCACCACCTTTTTGTATTCTCGTGTTGTATAGACTCAAAGTCTCAGGCCCCGTTCCGACACGCAAAAAAATCACTTCGCGCGGTAGTTTCTTTCCTCAGATTGTTCTTCTTATTGCCGAGGGAAGACAAGCGTACTGCGAACGTATTCTATGACAGACATACTAGCGATGAAATCACCCGAATTGGGGCCCAAAACGAAAGGGTTTGGGCAAAAACAAGCCAGGAAACCGCATTTTCCGGCCAGAGAAGCAATGTGATGTGGCGGCCATTGCACGAATTTTAGTAGGCCATCACCGCAATACGGGCAATTTTCCTCGATTTGGGCTTTCGTCGAATAATGATATCCACATCACGGTCTAGGGCCGTAATAAAATTCATCAGCCGTTCGACAGAAAAACCGTCCAGTTGGTAGTTGGACAAAGCGGACACCTTCGGTTGGTTCACATTCAGGCGACGTGCCGCTGCCGTTTGCGATAGGTTCCGACCCTGAATTATGTAGTTGATGGCGACTGTAAGTCGAACCTTCGTCTGTCTTTCCTCTCCGTTAGCGATACCAAGATCGGTGAAAACATTGCCGGAACTTGGAACCACGTCCGGCCTATTTTTTTTCTGTGCCATATCGCACCTCATAGTCCGCCCTGGCCTGGTTGAGGCGTCTGCCAATCAGTTCGACATCTTTCTGCGCTGTCTTTATCCCGCTAGGCGATTTCTTTTGGAATGCATGAAGCACGTAGACCGCACTCTCAAATTTGACCGTGTAAACCGCCCGATAGGTGACCACTTCGAAGACCCCTGGCCCCTCCCCTCGCCAAGGTTTGGCGCTTGGATGCTTCCCACCAAACTGTGCAACGCTGAGCGCGGTCCCGATTTCATCGATGACCGCCTCGGGGAAAGCCAGCAAGTCCTCCTTGCGTGATCCGGCCCAGAACAGCGGCTTCTCGGCGGGGACCCTCGTTGGTCTAGGCATGTAATTATCCCAGTTCTAGGATATCGAGTCAAGCCCGAACCCCGCAAATATCCTCGCAAATAAATACTTCCGAGACCCCCCAAAGATGCGAGCAATTTTGAACGCAAGGCGCAGGTTAGGGTGAAATCCGCCCTTTTCAATGGAGTTGTTCGTGACTGACGTGGCGCTGCCGAAGCGTCATCTTCCCATCTAAGTTTGGTTGGAACTCGATTGACGATTCAATGTTTCTGCGAGGAAGAATGCGACAGACTGTTTTTTACGGTGGCCTCGACGATTTCTGCCGGACCTATCTGGTGACGAACAGGCAGGTGACACCTGCAGAGTTTGGCCAGTTTCCCGATCGAATGGAGGAACAACGTGGTTCCATATTCGAGGAGCTGATGCTGTTCGATAAGGTGTCCTTCAAGGTATACGGCGAGAACATCCAATCAATGCTTCTAGATTTGCATTCGCTCTTGGAGACCTATGGGACGGTTGCTTCCCTTGGTGTCCAGTGTCTCGCGGTACGCATATCAATCCAGTCACAATGCAGTTCGAGCCGAATCTCGGCATCGCCCTGTGGCACAATGAACTTTTCCAGTGGAGCTGGGATTGGAAAATAGAGCCCGCCGTACAGTTCCTGCATTGGCCTATCGAGCTGAATTGCGCCCTCCGCGCGAACTACGCCGTTAAGATCGGCGGCGACGACCTCGTCCAAGCGGATTTCATATTGAAATGCGGCACTGACGGCATCTGAAGCCACATAAGTAATCTTATTGCCCGCCCAGACAACGCCACGGCTTTCGCACTCCGGCAGCAGATCGCCATAAGCAGCGAAGGCGCTATCCGGCAAGCGAATGTATAGACCGCGAAGCCCTGTTGAATCTTGCTCATCGACGATCTGAAGTAGCCTTGGATTGGGTTTACCCGGCTGGGGCGCGGGCGGGGTCTGGCCTCCTCCGACTGTAACGACCTGGACATCCGAGCGGGTGACGACCTGCCGCTGTCCCCCTTTGTGGACGACGCCGATATCATCCTTGAGCAATATCCACAGCTCTGAACGGCGTTTGGCCAACAGCTCGAGATTAAGCGCGCCATCGCCAAAGAAACGCGGGCTCCATTTCTTCAGGGAAGGCCCGAGATACTCACGGCAAAAAGTTGAGATCAGTGAATAAAGAAGCTGGGTGTATCCGAGCTCTTCCAGCTTGGCGACTTCCTTATGGCGAACATCCACGAAAATATCGAGGGGCTGGACGGCATCCTGTTCCCTTACGAAAACCGGGATATCCTCCGTAAGTTTGCCGGCAATCAGATGAAAGTTCTTAATCTCGTAGGATTTCGAGATGTTCAGTTCCAGCTCGCTCAGAAAAACCCTCTCGAACCTCGTGAGGTCGCCATAATGCTCCGTGCAGTCGATGATTCCGTCGAATGGCTTCGCGGCGCAGTACTGCTGTAGGTAGCGACGCTCCGCGTCCTGTCTGTAATGATCAGAGGACAGTAAAACTACGAGATGCCCCCGCGCGTGCATGATTTGGTTCAAGGCCTGTTTCTTGGCGAGGCCAAAGAAAACCCCGACATGGCCTTGTTCCGCCCTTCTACGAATATCGGAAAGGGAGGATTCCGAACCGTCCGCAAGCGAAACTCTCACATTGCCAAGCTTGTTGATAAGGCCATGTTGAAGGACATGGCGGAAAATGCGCGTGTGCTGGGCGATCCGCTCCGGGGATTCCAGAACCGTCTCTACAGCAATTTTTTCGAGCGCAAGCACGATCCTTCCGAGCAAACCCATCGTCGGGGAGTCGAGCGAGTCACGACCCGCTGTCGGGATAAAGCGGTCGCAGTCAAGGCGCCCAGACGCGCCAATAGTTGTGCCAATCTGAGTGGCGCATAATTTAAATCCACGTTTGAAGACATCGATCGTGCCGTTCTCGAACTTGAGATGCCCCACGAGGTTGACCGGCTCGACGCCGATGCTCAAACCTTCGATGGACGCGATGAGCGTGCGGCCGCGATCTTCGTATAGCCTTCCTGTAATTACCAAGTCGCCTTCGCGCCATTCCTGAGCTCCCGCGCGAATCTCCTTTAGGTTTTCCCGATCTTCTAGGTCCGAGAATTTGCCCTGCGCGATTCTCTCGCCGTTGAAGTACAAGGCTATAGGCACGAACCGGACGAAGTCCTTGAGATAGCGGCGAAGTTCATCCACATTCGGCGGCTTGCGCATGTGGCCTTTCACGATGGTTCCACGTCGCGCCGTCTCATCCGAAGGTTCCACAGTTACAGAAGGGATAGCGGCCCCGGATGCCCGTATGTCCGCTTCCGATAGCCTTGTAAGCGTTCCGTGCACCGCGTTTCCGGTTTGCGAAATTACCTCCAATGTGTCGCAAACGCCAAAATTGGCGAAGCCTCCGATACCAAACATTCCGACGCAGCCGGCGGCAAAGGCTTCTTGAGTCCTCTTTCCGCTGGCTCCGATGGTCCAAAAGAAGTTTTCGAGGTCTTCAGTTGACATGCCGACGCCATTGTCGCGCACGACAACTTTATTATTTTCAACGGTGATGTCGATCCGGTAGCGCTCATCGTCAGGGGTGGCACCCTCACGAAGCGCCTGAATTCTAATAGCATCAACGGCGTTTTGGACGTTCTCGCGGATAAAGGCGAGAGGCGTTTCGTAGATTTGCTTCGAGATGGCGCGCAGAACGCTCTCAAAGTCGATCCCGACCTTAAATGATTTACTGGGTTCAATCACGTTCGTTTCTCGCTTCCAGCGCCGTATCCAATTGGCGGCGAAATTCCCGATTACCCGTTGCCTCAACGATCATTAAGCCAATTTCGCGGAAGTAGCTCGCCATCTTAGCGGGATACGCGCCGATGCCCTCAAGGACGACGCGTTGAGCCTCATCAAAGCCGCCGGCGTCGATAAGAAGTTTTGCCAGATTACCCGCGTCGCTTGGGTCCGTATGGTCTTCTTTGAGCAGTGACCGATAGAGTCCCACCGCAATCTCCTTGTCGGCTGTCTCTGTCGAATTTGCAACACTCAGAGCGAGCATTCGTTTTGCCTGAAGAGCGACTGTCGGGTCCGATGAATCTGCGTGGCGCTCCGCTTGCGCCCGCAATTCCGACCACTCGCGCGCTTCCGCAAGTTCCGCGAGCAGGGCAACGGTGTGTGAAAAAGTCGGTTGTTGCAGTTCCGCCGATGACATGGCTCTTGCGTCCTTTTCCCGGTCGTCCAGGCGAGCATGCAGGTCGGCGTCCGTGGTACATCTTTTTCCCAGACTCGCACCATATTCCTTAATTACGTTTCCGTATTGGGCCAAAAGGTCGTGCAGCGTAACTCGATTGTAATGCACCCGCAGTACGTTCTTGAATGCTGCGAACGCGATGGTTTTACGCTGCAGCTCATCCTCTGGTTGGTCGAGCAGGAGCGCGAATGACCCGAAAACATGGCCCTTCTGGCTGGCAATCGGAAACTCGAGTTTCTGGTCCAGGAGTAGAGCGGACAGATAGTAGGCGAATGGGGACAGGGATGCGCAATATGCCGTCATTGCGTGTGCGAGTTCGCCTACGTCGCAGGCGGCGGCAGCCGTTATCTCGACAGGATACTCCGCGGAAGACTCAAGTGAGAACACGCCATCGGCAGGATTGTATCGAACAGTTCTCACGCTTCGTTTTCCCCGCATCAGATCGAGTGTGATGACCGAGTATGCATTATGAGACTGACGCGTCTCGAACGAGGCCCCGGCGGCCAGCGTCAAGCAGCCAGCACTGCTAAATCCGGTGGCCTGTGCCTCGGGTTCATGAAGGTGCCCGCAATGAAAGAACAGGCAAGAACGTTCCACCCGCGCCTGGACGCATCTTCGGTCGAAGTCCTGTAGCACATGAAATGGATGATGCGCCATCGCAATGACGATATGGGGGTGGGATTCCCCCGCCAGAGCAATGGCATTTATCATTTGCCGCTCACCTATGAGGAGCTTACCGTGGTCCTCGATGCCGCCTTCCGCAAGCCACGCTGAATCCACACCAATGATGGCCACTTGCACATCGTCCTTCACGAAGTGCGAAACGTACCCAAGGCCGTCCCCTGTGGGGATTCTAGGTTGGCCCGTGAAGTAGGAGTTCTGGAAGTTGCGATAACTTTCCTGACGCTTGAGAAGTGTTTCCAAGTCGTCACCGGGTGAGAGTAGGAGATCGATGTGGTTTTGGGTTTGAAGGGAGCCGCGAGCGCCCCGGAAGCACATCTTTTGTCGATCCCTGTCGATGTCGTGGTTGCCTGGGATGCAGAATATCTTGGTTTTTGGGGCCCCGGAGGCAGCGCTCAAGGCGTCGAAAAACTCCGCCACAAGCTTGTATTCATCGGCTTTCCCGGAAAATGCCAGATCGCCCGTGGCGAGGATAAAGTCAAATGAAACGCCATCGGCACGTTTGCGGGTGATATCCTCGCACATCGCCCGCAGAACAACGTCTTGCGACCAAGAAGTACTTACCCGCATGTGAATATCGGAAGCGTGAAGCCAACAAATGGGACGCACGGCTACCCTCCCCTTGTATGTGGGGCAAATATGGTAAGTACTGATTCTGCACTATAAGGATGGATGAGCCGGAGCGCAACCCTCGGACGGCGTATACGTCTACTGGCGGGACGAGGAACAAAATTTTGGTTGGAGTGTTGCACCCGAGCACGCCGCGAATAAACGTGCACGTTAAGGGATAGGAGGCTCGACGACGAAAGCCCCATCCGCGGGTCCGAAGAATCCGCGCACTGGCCCCTCATCGGGAACCTGAATGACCCACAGACCCGGCACATCGACGATCTGAACAAAATGCCAGCATAGTAAGAGTTTGATACGCCGAGACCATTCATCACCGCTGTATTTGACATTGATAGTCGGATCTCCGGGCGCGTAAGGATTCCTGCAATGAAGCACCTCGGAGCTTCCGTCATAGAGTGTGACGAAATCGTCCTTTGTGAGAAAGCCATCTGAGATCCGATCGAAGAACTTGTGACCCGGCGCGATCTCGTGTGGAGGCTTTAATGGTATGGGATAAAAGTTCGGATTAACCTTCTCCACAAAGCCAAGCATGCGGCGAGCATTCCACTCGGTTGCGAATCCAGCACGAGCTGCCGAATATTTTTCGCGATTGGCGGACACAGATGCAAAAGCGATTTCTTCCAGAGCCTTTCGGAAGTGCAGGAAGATCAACTCAGCGTTAAGGTCGCGATCACGGGTGTCGATCTTACCCGCAAACACACTGTCCGCGATGTGTACATGACGGCGTACGCGCTCCATGCAATTGCAGTAAATATCGATGTCGTTGGGCATAGTTGTCTGGGCCGGTAGCTTAACGTCCAGGATTTCTTGGGTGCGGTCTCGGCCGCTCATAGTATTTTTTCTCCGTACGACATTTCCAGCTCACCATGACTGCGGCCGGAATGCAGGATAGGCATCCTGGAAGGCCATCAACACCTGTTGGCGGAGACGCTCCAGCTCGTGTGCGGCTTCATATGGATTAAAAAAGAAGATCGAACAGTTCGGGTCGCTACATCCGCACCGGCGCAGGACGCCCGTTTTAATCATGTCGTCGTATCTTGCTCGCAGACGGGAAAGGGACATTTCTACAACCTGAAGCTTGGTGCGCAGGGCGTCGCTTTTTAACTGGTGTCGGGAGGGAATACGCTCGATAAGGCGGCCGTCGCGGGCCTTCCAGATGCCTGTGCCGATAGCCTGTATGGTGTCAGTGATTGCCTGCTTGAAATCACCCATGTTGCTTTCCTGATTAAGCGGCGTATAAAAAGCGGGGCGATCAAACACTTGTGCGAACGCGGCAAGCACTTCTTCGTCATTGCGCGGCTGGGCAGATTCAGCCAGCTTCTTCAGGTTCTCCGGCGCATCGGGAAAGGATTGCCCTTCGGCAAACCGCTTTAACAATGATTCGGCGTCCTTTCGAAGGAACTCCTCAAACTCCGGGCCCGACCAGATATCGCACTCCTTTACATCTAGAGATGCAATATGCGCTTTGATTTTGTCGCGCAGCGGAGCCGAAACGGTGCCCTGCGTGACGATTCGGAAACGGTCCGGCACGCCGTTGGGGGCCTTGAGAACCTTAGCAATATCAGTCGTGGCCTTAGTGAAGATAAGCTGCTTCCGATTGACACACTGGATACAGACCGACTCCTCATTCTCGCGGACACCCCAGATATCACGGCCGAGGTCACTTCCCGTCTGGCCATACCATTCGAGGGAGCGCCAGGCGTCGGTGCGCCAATGGTAGGCAAAGACAAGCCGCTCGAATTCACTACCGTCGAAGTCCTCAAAATGAACACGCTTAACCTGGGTTGCGGGCATGAGCTAACTGTATCAGCCATCAGCTCGATTGCAAGAATTGAGGCTTTAGCTATGTTTTTGGCTTTCCCCAAGAAAACAGCGGATCGAGTCCGATGACGCCGGCGCTCATGTGTCCAGCATGTCCCATTCGTCACCGAGTACCCACCGAAGGGCGGAGAGCTTTCCGTTGATCATCCCCCACTCGAAATTGTCCCAAGGCCCGTAGTTGTCTTTACCGAGCTTGCGTTCTGCTTTCTTTCCCGCCGTGAGCGCACCCTCCCAGACCGTATCGATGGTATGGGTCTGTCCATATCCTCTGAGTCGCCTCCACTTCGCGTCCCACTCTGCACGTGTAACGAGCTTGTGGCGGCCTCGCTGAATACTCCACGCAAGATTTTTGTGCCGGTTGTACCAAACCTTGGTCGTCAGCTCATCGATGGAGTTGAGAATTTCCGGGAGTCTTCTCGGTTCTTCAATCCATTCCTGCTCGATTACCAGGTTGGCAAAGTGTTTTGGCCTGACGCGGCGCAGCGCCTCGCCCAGGGTGATGAAGTAGAGAGAACGCACGCGCGAAAAAAATGCCGCGATGTCGGGGTGTGGCAGTTTGTTGTTCGCATTCGGGTGGCTGAAGTCCTTGACGTTATGCGTGACGAAGGCAAAGCGGCCGCCCGGTGCCGCTTTGGCCGTAACCGCGTCTGCATAGACTTCGATCAGAACCGCATCGTCGATGCCGTTCCGCTGCCTGTGAAACGGGGCACGCTTGTCGATGGCGCGCTGCGCCGCACGCAGTTTTACCGTATCGGAAATCTCGACAACGGTCGTGTCCGCGAAGAGCTTCTCTATCCGGCGCACGGTGTCCACGACTGCTGCGCCGAGTGTTGGAAGCCGATAATCTACGTCGTTGAGCTGGTTTAAGACCATGCTCTTTTTCCGTGGATCGCCAAACTTCTCCACAGCTTCCTTGGCGCGTTTCAATGTGCTGGACAGGCTGCGGCTGCCGTCCTCGATAACGCGCTCCTTATTGCGGGCAAATTCATCGACGACGGTACGCGGGAGGATGAGCGCTATATCGCCCTGCCGGATGAGCTCTTCGAGCGCGGCGAGAATCGCCTGCTGTTGGTAGTGCTTGGCGACATCAAGCCACACACATGTGTCAATTAGGATGTGGAACCTGGCCTCCTTCTTCTGTTTGGTCATATGTTCCTCTTTCGGGATCGGCGGGGCGCGCTATCCGTCGACTGCTTCTTCCAGATCCTTATGCTCGAAAGCCGAAGCCATCCGGTCGATCTCGCCTTTGGCGATACCATGATGGGCGGCTTCAGCTCGCCACTTCGACACAGCCTTGCCGACCTCTTTGGCTATTTCTTTCGCCTTGGCAGCGTCCAGTTCAAAATACTTCGCCACGGACATGGCCAGCGCCAGCGACGCTGTGCCGTCGTCCTCATTGATTGCGGTGGTCAGGATGCGCGGCTTGATGTCGGTCGGCACCGGGTTGAGATCGTAGGCCGGTGACAGACGCCACCCGTCACTGCCGTGATAAAGAAAACCGTGATTGCGCAGATGGTCGTCGGTATTGGAGATGAGGATGTTAAAGACGATGCGCCGCCACAGCGCTTCGATGTCGGCTTTTGGGGCAGCGCTGTGCTGACGCAGCGCGTCAACGATTTCGAGGTAGCTGTGTGATTCGTTATCTTTCGCGCTGAGCATGCTCATGGCGGAAAGGAACGGGACACGGCGCTTGCCGTCCCGGTCAAAGCGCCGCAGCAGAAGCACAGGCTTCTTGCCGATGGTTTCGACGCGCGCGGCGGGCACCGGAATTCCCGCTCTGTGCGCGAGCGTGAGCGCCACGGATTCCCAGATGACCGTGCTGGTCTCATCGTCCTTGCGCGGAAACTTCGCAATCGCCAGCTGACCGTCCTTTTCCCTAACCGACGCCTTGGGCCGCGCACCGCCCAGGGAAGAGCCCGGCGCAAACAACAGCTGCAGATCCTCGTCAGTGTCGGTTTCATCGATGACATGCTCTGCGGCCGAGAGGAGTTTCGGCAATGCCACGAGCGGCGGTATGCGTTTGGCCTCCTCGTCCGCGAGGAAAGGCCCGCCCTCGGTTTCTGAGAAGCGCAGCGCGCCCGCGCGCGCCTCGTCGTCCACCAGCAGCAGGTAGTCCATTTCGTGCAGGGTGCGGGGGGCCTGCCCTCCGCGCTCTGCGCGCCGGCGCTCCATACGCCGCATCAGCGCCCTGCCCCATCTGTCCGGCGCAGAATCTCCGATGGCCCCGAACATCGGTGTATCGGCTGTCGTATGAAATGGTCCGGGACCGAGTTTTAAGGCCGGCTCCAAGGAGAAACGATTGGGGTTTTCCTGCCAGGCGTCGGCGTATTCAAAGGTCGCGCCTTCCTTGTTTTTGCGCACACGTCCCCATAAGCGCCCTACAAGATGCGGGACGCCGGCGAGATCCACATACACAAAAACTTGCCTTTCCATGGATTCCTCTGTTTATTGCTTTTTCCGCGGCCGGGAAATCCGCTGCGGCAGGTGCTCCTCTTCCAGCTGCAGGCCGACCGCGTCGCTCCTCGGGTCGGCGAGCTCAGCTAACCGGTCCGTCATGCCGAGCACAAACAGGACGATGGCATAGCTTCCTATCGCGACGCCGGGTTCGCCTTTTTCAATTTTGACCAGCGTCGTCCGGCTGATGGACGCGCGCGCCGCGGCGATTTCCGCAGGAATACGCCGGCGCCGGCGCGCATCACGTATATCGTTGCCGAGCTTGCGCAGCGCGCGCGCGGCGGGTATGGGGAGCGTCTCTGACGGCTTCTTGGTCCGCATAATTAACGTCCATTTATATGGTCGCTATCCTGCTTAATGTACAGAATTATGAACGTTAAGTCAAGACTGTCAATGCTGGGGCCAAGCCGAGTTGGCGTACGCTTCCGCTTAGTGGAGAGCTCCAAGCAACTGCATCGGACACCATTTGGCACTACGCAGCAGTTTCTATTTTGCTACTGCAAGGTCGAATGAACAGAATCGCCCGGAATACCCAGCTCAGGTCTCGCTTTCGGCCCTCGTTCGCTATGGTGAAAATTCAGGGGACTCCATGCATGCGGAGCCACATTTCGGCACGTCGTGCCACTACCAAATATTTTTCTAACTTATTTGTTTTCAAAACAAAGATTGAAAAGGAAGGACTTCCCAGAGATGATACGCCTGCCTTGGGCGCAGGAGGCCTCCGGTTCAAATCCGGACGCCCCGACCACTTACTTCTTTCATCCACCGTAAGAGCGGTCAAACAAGTTTGGTCGGATTAAAATCATTGGCCAGATGGGAAGAA
>Ga0210398_10000638_pt1 | contig 39078 bp, 37 predicted proteins | sample IncBWC4OmetaG_FD_161047 | JGI IMG/M metagenome (GOLD analysis project Ga0210398, IMG submission 161047) | Forest soil microbial communities from Barre Woods Harvard Forest LTER site, Petersham, Massachusetts, United States - Inc-BW-C-4-O | ecosystem: Environmental > Terrestrial > Soil >... | reverse complement strand
CGTTCAGCGGATGAAGATCCGGCCTTCAGCCCCTTGATTGCCAACGCGCGGCGCTATGTGCAGCAGTACCGGGCCGCGCCCGACAGCCAGGTGTGGGTGGCGTTCGATGGCCCTGCCATCGAACGCTGGCTCACGCAGAACGGACAGCCCCTGTGGGGCCATGAGCGCCCCACGACGTTGGTGCTCCTGGCGGTGCAAACCGGGCCCCAGGCCGGCAGCGTCGTCACGACAGAAGACACCTCCGAGCTGAAGGCTGCCATCGACGCGGCGGCGATCGGGCGCGGGTTGCCGTTGGTGTGGCCGAGCGGCGCAGAACTGCAGAAGTATCACATCGATTTTGCCGCGGTGAATAACGGCTCGCCCAGCGGCTTTGCGGAGGTTGGGCGGCGCATGGGCAGCGACGGGATTTTGGTGGGGCGCGCGAGCGGCGATACGGCGAACGCGACGGTCCGCTGGACGCATTCCTTTCAGGACCAAAGCAGCGAATTTTCCGGTACGTTGGAGGGCGTCAATCGCGCAGCCGATCTGTACGCGGGCATTTTCGCGGCCAGCGGCAGTTTGGCGCCCGTGGAAATCGAAGTCACGGGCATCAACGATCTTCGCGACTATGCCGGCCTGACGACCTATCTGGAATCGCTCACCTTCATCTCGCATGTGAGCGTCGAATCCCTGGCCGGTGATACCGTCCGATTCCGCCTGGCGACCCGCGGCGGAGTCGCCTCGCTGCAGCGTGCGCTGACGTTGAATGGGCGATTGCAGCCGGCCGCCGCCGGCGAGAACGGAATTCAGCGCTTCCAACTGCATCGTTAGCGGCCGGTTCGGTGCGTCATATACCGAATGTCATCAGCATGATCAGAATTCTGCTGGTCGTGCCGATTTCACTGGCGCTCGAGGATCAGCGGCTGGCACTCTCCATCGGACTGTTCGCCATCGCCGCTGCCTCGGACGTCGCTGACGGATTTCTCGCCCGGCGTTTCGGTTGGAAGAGCGAACTGGGCGCCATGCTCGATCCGATCGCGGACAAACTGCTGCTTGCCGCGGTTTTCATCACGTTGAGTGTGATCAAGCTGGTGCCGCTCTGGCTCATGGCCGCAGCGGTGGCGCGGGATGTGATCATCGTGTCTGGGGCCGCCGCCTACCGCATGTTCCGCGGTCCCTTGACGGCGCATCCATCCCTCATCAGCAAGATCAATACGGTGTGCCAGGCCGCCTTCATCCTCGCGGTGGTGAGCCGCGCCAAATTTTCGGTGCCGCCCGAGGCGGTGGCGACGTGGCTCGGTGCGCTGATGTTCGCGACGGTGGCGGTGAGCGGCCTCGACTATGTGCTGGTCTACGGCAAGCGGGCAGCGGCGGCATGAAGCAGCTCGCGCTGGGCGTGCGGCTGCGCGCTGAAGCGGTGTTCGAGAGCTTTGCTCCGGGCCAGAATGCCGAGGTGGTCACGGCGCTGCGATCGGCGAATACCGCGCCGTTGTGGCTGTGGGGCGCCCACGGTTCCGGCAAGACGCACTTGCTGCAGGCCGTGTGCGCCGCGGCCGGAGAGGCGGCCGCCTATTTTCCCTTGGACAGGTCTCTCGCCTTGCCGCCCGAGGCGCTGCTGGGTTTCGAGCGCAGTCAGGTGTTGGGCATCGATGATGTCGATGCCATCGCCGGCGATCAGGCCTGGGAGCGGGCGCTGTTCAGGCTCTTCAACGAGGGCGCTGAGCTGCGCACCCGCTTGATATTTGCAGCCGCGGTGGCGCCGCGGCAGGCCGCTTGGGTACTGCACGACTGGGCTTCCAGAGCAGGCTCCTGCGTGGTGTATCAGCTGCGGGAACTCGATGATGCGGGCCGCATCGAGGCGCTGCGGCTGCGCGCCGCGCAGCGCGGCTTGCAGCTGCCCTACGAGACGTCCGAATATCTGCTGAAGCGCATGCCGCGGGACCTGCCGACGCTGTTCCAGATTCTCGACGCGCTCGATGAGGCCTCGCTGGTCGAGCAGCGCCGTCTCACGATTCCCTTTATCCGCGATGCGCTCGAGAAGCACGCAAGAACAAAATCATAGTGCAGAACCAGGCGAACACCAGCAGCAGGCTCATCGCAGCGACCCAGCGCGCGCGCGGGTTCACCAGCAGTTCGGTGACCGCAAAGGCGAGGTATGGAATGGCGAACAAGGTCGCCCACGCGTAGGTGTAACGGCTGCCGCGCATGAGGCCCCGCAGCGGCGCCAGCAACGGTAGCACCGCGATCACACAAATCGGCCAGGGGTAACCCACGAGTATCCACGCCAGCAAGCTCGAGGTGAGGGCGAGCCAAAGCCAGATGGTGAGCGTGCGTGAGGCTTGCGCAACGCTCATGCGCGCAGCGCCAGCCGGGCGGCGAGCGCGGCGACCCGCGACCCTAAGGCGCGGGCCAGGACACTCTCGTGCTCGGAGAGCTCGCCGTGCGGGGTGAGGGCGGCCACATGGCTCGCGCCGTAGGGGGTGCCGCCGCTGCGCGTGTCCGTCAGGCCCGCTTCCGTGTAGGGCAGACCTACCAGGTACATGCCGTGATGAAGCAGTGGCACCATCATGGACAGCAGGGTCGACTCCTGGCCGCCGTGCAGCGTCTGGGTCGAGGTAAAAACGCCGGCGGGCTTGCCGACCAGGGCACCTGACATCCACAGCGCACTCGTGCCGTCCAAAAAGAATTTGACCGGCGCCGCCATGTTTCCAAACCGGGTGGGGCTGCCGAGAATCAAGGCACAGCATTCAGTGAGATCATCATGCGTGGCGTACGGCGGCCCCATGTCCGGTACGGGCGGATCGAGTCTTTGCGTGGTGGCCGTGATGGGGGCGACCGTGCGCAACCGGGCCTGCATGCCGGCAACCGCCTCTACCCCGCGGCAGATTTGTCGCGCCAACGCCGCGGTGCTGCCTTGGCGTGAATAATACAGAACCAATACTTCATTCATGGATGGTCTTCCGTGGATTCACGCAGAATCGCGTGCCCGTGCTGCGCCGGCGCAACGGATCAACAGGCTAAAAAGACGCATTGTATAACGGGCGCTTGTTTGACGGCTTTGGCGGCTATTGCTAGTGTCAGTGGAGCCTATGTCGCGGATCATTCTTGTGCTGGTCGGAGTTGCCTGTCTGCTTGGCTGCAGTACGGCGCCGCCTGTACAGGAAATGAGCGACGCGCGCCAGGCCATTGTGGCCGCGGCCGCCGCGGGGGCCAGCGGCGGCAGCTCCCCGGAATACGATGCCGCGCAGGCCGCCATTTCCAGGGCGGAAGCGCACCTCCAGGCTCATGAATACACGCGCGCACGTCTGGCTGCCCAGCAAGCCAAGCACCACGCGGCGGCAGCGCTTGCCAACGCCCAGCATGCGGAAGCGCCGGCGGCTGTTCCACACTAGGCGCGGCGACTCTCGATGGACGAGGTGATCCGGCGCTTTCTGGTGATGGGGAAAGTGCAGGGCGTCTATTTCCGCCACAGCGCCCGGCTCGAGGCCAGCCGCTTGCAGGTGCGCGGCCTCGCCCGTAATTTGCCGGACGGATCGGTCGAAGTCCTGGCGTTGGGCAGTCAAGGCGCCGTGGATGCCTTGCGTCAATGGCTGCATCGCGGGCCGGCCCACGCCCGGGTCGACGCGGTGCGCGAATTCGACGTGCCTGACGATGACCGCGCGGAAATGCCGGCAGGATTCGAGGTTTTCTAGAAGCGCCACGCGCGCTGCCAGCGCTGCATGACCAGGGCCGGATACTTGTTGTGGCCCACACTGCCGTTATACCGGGCCAGCGCCAGGGACCAATTGCGATGCTCCACGCGCAGGTAGTAGCGCAGGATCTCGCAGCCCATGCGTATGTTGGGCGCAATTTTGACGAGCTGGTTCTGGACCCCCAACTGTCGCGGCCAGAATGGCATGACTTGCATCAAGCCTACGGCGCCGGCAGGCGAGACTGCCCAGCGATCGAAACGGCTCTCGACCTCCATCAGCGCCAGCACCAGGTCCGGCGGGATTTGCAGTGTCGGATCGCGCTTGGCCTCGCAGTACACGTGATCGAGAATCTCGACCCGCTCCTCGTGCGTCGGCACGAACTGCGCCAGGCGCGGCTCCATGGACTTGTACCAGACTTCGGATTCGTACTTGTCGGCAAAGCAGTCGGCACTGCCGATGATCTTTTGCAGCAGGTCTTTCAGTTCCGGATCGCGCTGCTGATCCGCACGCGCAGCGCCGGGAACACCCAGCGAGACGATCAGCGCGACCAGCACCGCCAAGGCATAGCGCATAGGACGAATTCAGCCATTTAACTTATGTCGAATATAGCCTACCGGATCGGCGGCGGATATTTCTGTCGACTCGGTCTCGCGCCGGTGACGATATTCGAGGTTTCCGGCGGCCAGCGTGCGTTCGCCGATGACGATGCGGTGAGGAATGCCCAGAAGCTCAGAGTCGGCGAACTTGACGCCGGGGCGGGCGTCGCGATCGTCGAGCAATACATCGATGCCGGCGGCGTTGAAGTCCCGGTACAGCGCGTCGGCGGTCTCCTGTACGCGTGCCGATTTTTGATAGTTGATCGGCACCAAGATCACCTGGAAGGGAGCGATGGCCTCCGGCCACAGGATGCCGTTGGCATCGTGATTCTGTTCGATCGCCGCGGCCACCACGCGCGTCACGCCGATGCCGTAGCAGCCCATGAACATCGTCAGCGCCTTGCCCTGTTCATCCAGCACGCTGGCGTTCATCGCTGCGCTGTAAAGCTGTCCGAGCTGAAATATGTGCCCCACCTCGATGCCGCGCGCAATTTGCAGGGTGCCGCGCCCCGTGGGGCTAGGGTCTCCCGGTTGAGCATTGCGGATGTCGACCGAGGGTTGATCGGGCAGATCGCGGCCCCAGTTCACGCCGCGATAGTGCATGTCCTTCTCATTGGCGCCGCAGACGAAATCGGCCAGATGAGCCGCCGCATGATCGACATAAACCTTGCCTTTGAAGCCGACCGGACCGATGAAGCCCGGCTCCGCACCGGCCGCCGCTCGTATGCGATCGGCGCCGGCCATGCGCAGCGGGCGCGCGACGCCGTCCAGTTTTTGGGATTTCACGGCGTTCAGTTCGTGATCCCCGCGGATGACCAGCGCGACGACGTCGCCGGCGCTGCCGTCGACCAGGAGGGTCTTGACGCATTGCGCGGGATTCACGCCGAGCAGTGCGCTGACTTCCGCAATGGTGCGGGCGTTCGGCGTCGGCACCTTGGTCAGCGGCTGGGTGGCGGGCGCGCGCGGCGCGCCCGGCCGCCGGATGGCGGCGGTTTCCAGATTGGCCGCGTAGTCATCGGCATCGGAGAACGCGATGGCGTCCTCGCCCGAATCTGCCAGGACGTGAAACTCCTGCGATGTATCGCCGCCGATACTGCCGCCATCGGCCTGCACCGCCCGGAATTTGAGTCCCATTCGCGTGAAAATCCGCGTGTACGCCTCATACATGAGCCGATAGCCTTCGGCCAGGCTGGCTTCGTCGGTATGAAATGAATACGCGTCCTTCATCAAGAACTCGCGCGCGCGCATGACGCCGAACCGCGGACGAATCTCGTCGCGAAACTTGGATTGAATCTGATAAAAATTTACCGGCAGCTGCTTGTAGCTGCGCAGTTCGCGCCGCGCGATGTCCGTGATGACCTCCTCGTGGGTCGGTCCATACGCGAACTCGCGATCGTGGCGATCCTTGAAGCGCAGCAACTCGGGTCCGTACTTGCTCCAGCGCCCCGATTCCACCCACAATTCGGCCGGCTGGATGGTCGGCATGCACAGCTCCAAGGCACCGGCGCGATTCATCTCTTCGCGCACGATGTGTTCCACCTTCCTCAAGGTCCGAAGCCCCATGGGCAGCCACACGTAGAGACCTGCCGCCAGGCGGCGAATGAGCCCCGCCCGCAGCATCAGTTGATGACTGACGACCTCCGCGTCGCCGGGTACCTCTTTGAGGGTCGAAATGGGGTATTGGGATAAGCGCATAGCCGCATATCTTACATCAGCCCCCCTGGTATTATGCTGGGCAATGAGCGACGTCGACGACTCTCCAGCACGGCCGCGCGGAGTTTATTGGCTCCCCAACCTACTCACCACCGGCGCGCTTTTCGCCGGCTTTTACGCCATTGTGGCGGCCATCGACCTGCGCTTCGAATACGCAGGGATCGCGGTGTTCGTGGCAGGCGTGTTCGATATGTTGGACGGGCGCGTGGCGCGCTGGACCAACACCGCGAGCGCCTTCGGCAAGGAGTACGACAGTCTTTCGGACATGGTGTCCTTCGGCGTTGCCCCGGCGATCGTCACTTACCAATGGGGCGTCGCGCGAATTGCCGAGTACGGGCCGCTGTGGCGCCGGGTCGGCTGGTTGGTGTGCTTTTTCTATGCGGCCGCAGCGGCATTGCGATTGGCGCGGTTCAATTCGCGTGGGGCCACGCAGGACAAGCACTACTTCGAAGGTCTACCCAGTCCTTCCGCGGCCGCAATCGTTGCGGCATTGGTCTGGCTCGCCAGCGATCAAACCAACATAGGTTTGCCGGGATTGATCCTGGCGTTCCTGGTCACTGCGACCGCCGGGGCGTTGATGATCAGCCGTTTCGCCTTTAACAGCTTCAAGTACGTCAATCCAAGCGGACGGGTTCGATTCACCTACATCGTCTTTGTGCCGCTGGCTTTCATACTCATCTTCCTGCATCCGGCCATCACACTGTTGATCATTTTCGGCCTGTACGCTCTGTCGGCACCCACCCTCTGGGCGTATCGCAAATTACGGCGGCGAAACCGCCCCGTCGTACCGACGCATGAATAGCGAACTGCGCCGGGAATATCTTGCCGGCCTGGGACTGACGAGTTGGACGCTGCGCAGCGCCGAGGCGGCGGTGACGGCCCCACAGGAACCCGCTCCGGCACCCGCACCCGCATCGGCACCCGCACGGGCACCCGCATCGGCATCCGCATCCGCACCGGCGGCGGCAACCGTAGTGCCACGCGCCGATACGTCGCCGGCGCGTGAGGCGGACGCGGATTGGACCGAATTGCGCTCGCGCGTGGTGGCTTGCGTTCGCTGCGGCCTGTGCGCGACGCGCACCCAGACGGTGTTTGGCGTGGGCAACCTCGACGCGGAGTGGCTCATCGTCGGCGAGGCGCCCGGCGCGGATGAGGACCGCCAGGGCGAGCCTTTTGTCGGCCGGGCAGGCCAGCTTTTGAACGCCATGCTGCATGCAGTGGGATTGGCGCGCGAACAGGTATACATTGCAAATGTTTTAAAATGCCGGCCGCCGGGGAACCGCGATCCCGGAGCGAGCGAAGCCGCGGAGTGTTTGCCTTATTTGGAACGGCAGATTGCACTATTGAAACCGAAGATCATGTTGGCTGTCGGGCGCATCGCGGCGCAAAACCTGCTTCGCACCGACAAGACCCTGGGCAGCCTGCGCGGGCAGGTGCATCGCTTCGGCGCACTGCAGGTGCCCTTGGTGGTCACCTACCACCCCGCCTATTTGCTGCGCACGCCGGGTGACAAGCGCAAGGCCTGGGAGGATTTGAAATTCGCGCGTGAGGTGTGCTCCCTTGTCTAGCGTCAAGCTGGACGCGGAGTTTGCCAGGGTCGATATCAGACCCATGCATGAACTCGACATTCCGGTCATTGCGGCGGTCGAAAAATCCTCGTATCAATTCCCCTGGAGCGAAGGGATTTTCCGCGACTGTCTGCGCGTCGGCTATGTTTGCCGCGTCATCGATGTAGCCGGTGATCTCGGGGGCTACGGCATCATGTCGGTGGGAGCGGGTGAGGCGCACATATTGAATGTGTGCATCCGGGATGAATATCGTTCGCGGGGCTTTGCCCGCAAGGTCATGCTGTACCTGCTCGAGCGAGCGCGTGGCGCGGGCATGAGCGAAGCGTTTCTGGAGGTCAGGCCCTCCAACGTGGCGGCCGCCCGGCTGTATCACTCCTTGGGCTTCGAGCAGGTGGGCATCCGCCGCGGATACTATCAGGCGACCGTGGGGCGCGAAGATGCCGCGGTGCTGCGCCGTGTGCTGACGGCAAACCCGAAATAAATTTTACAATCGTTGTAAAATCAACGGGTAACGACGTTTAATTAATCTAATAAACGTCTCCTACAATGCCGTCGCGCCGGCGCAGCCGAACCCTTGGCGGCGATATCGCTCCTCCATTCGCGCCCTGCCGTAGTCTAGAGAGTCGTTATGTACCGCCGGGGTATACGCTCATAGCAACCTGATCTAAATGGCATGAGTACCGGCTGGTACTCTACTTGGCGGCTCGATTCGACTCGCGTGATCTTGAGTGAAACAGCAATGACCGACACTCCTCTCTTTGTAGGTGCGGGACTTCTGGTCGGCACGATGGTCGGCCTCACCGGCGTCGGCGGCGGATCGATGATGACGCCGATATTGATGCTGCTGTTTGGACAATCACCCTCGGTGGCGGTGGGGACGGATCTGCTGTTCTCCGCGATCACGAAGCTCGTGGCGACCGCCTCCTTCGGATTCAGCCGGCGTGTGGACTGGCCGATCGTCGGACGGCTCTTGCTCGGAAGTGTCCCAGGATCGGCGGCGGTGGTGGTCGGTCTGTGGCTCGCGCGCCGCACGCCGAGTGCCGCCGATGCGATTACAACGCGCGCACTCGCGATCATTCTTCTGGTTACCGCGGTAGCGCTCATTTTTCAGACGCAACTCCAGCGCGTCGGTCTCAAGATCACGGCACGCGCGCTCGTGCACGTGGAGCGCCACAAACTCCTGCTCACCGCACTGGCCGGCCTGGTGCTGGGTGTCGCGGTCACCCTGACTTCGGTGGGCGCAGGCGCGCTCGGCGTCGTGATGCTGCTTGCGCTATATCCCGTGAGGCTCACCGCAAATCGGCTCGTCGCAACGGATATCGCTCATGCACTGCCGATCACGCTGATCGCAGGCCTGGGGCACGCGTTCTTGGGTCAAGTAAACGTCAACGTGTTGGCTCCTCTGCTGCTCGGGTCGATTCCGGGCATATTGATTGCCTCGCGCATCAGCCTCCGGCTGCCCGCCCGAATGACCCGCATACTCATCGCGCTCATGTTGGGCACCGTCAGTGAGCGCTTGCTCTTTGGCTAGGCAGCAGGAAGGAAATCTATGAAGTTTGGATGGGTCTTGTTGTTGAGCATCCTCGTGGCTGCGATTCCGGCGCGCGCGCAGCAGAAGACCGGACCCGGGATCACCGGTGATGATAGCCTGACGTGGCACGGCATCACGTTGTACGGCGTCGTTGACATCGGTGTCCAATACGATACGCACAGTGCGCCATTCACGCCCTACCGTCCGGCAGCGAGCGGGAACATCGTGCGTCAGAATAGCGGCGGGTCGGTGACCGGTCTCACCCCCAGCAACATGGGCCAGTCCAGAGTCGGCCTGCAGGGCATCGAGCCTCTAAATGACGAATTTTCGGCCGTATTCCAGATCGAGACATTCTTCAATCCGCAATCGGGCGAAATCGCCGATTCGCTGAAGTCCTTGGCGGTGAATAACGGTCGATCGCTGGCGAACCAAACCGTCAATGTCGATGGCAGCTCGGCGGGTCAGGCTTTCCAGACCGCGTGGGTCGGATTTAGATCCGAGCGATTTGGAACCCTCACTTTCGGTCGTCAGGTGACGCTGTTGATGGATGGCACCATCAAGTACGACCCCAATTACAACGCGACCGCCTTCGGCCTGCTCGGCGCCTCGAATACCTACTCCGGCGGCGGCGCCCAGGAGGATAACCGGCTGGATTCAACCGTGAAGTACTCCATCAAATTCCATGATTGGGTGCACTTGGGAGCTCTGTACAAGTTCAACGGATCCAACGGGTCTGCCAACACCGCCTACCAGGCAGATATAGGGGGTGAATACGCGGGTGCATCAGTCGATGCTTATTACTCGAAGGAGAATAGCGCCATCACCGCGACCCCCTTGACCGCCGCTCAGGTCACCGGCCTTCCGGCATTGGGTTACTCCATATCAAACTCTCTGGCGGCCACCATCTCGGACAATGAAGCGTATGCCCTCATGGCGCTTTACAGGTTCGACCCGCTGAAATTCTTCGCCGGCTACGAGCACCTCGCCTACACCAATCCAAAAGATCCCTTGAGCGCCGGCTTCCAAGACATCGGTGGATACGTTCTGGCCTTCGTCACCAACAATGCCTACAACAAATCAAAGACCGTGCAGGTGTATTGGACCGGGGTTCGCTACACCGTCATTCCGAATCTCGACCTGACGGCGGCTTACTACGGCTATCACCAGAACGCCTACGGCACCGGAACCCAGGCGGGTTGCACGACCATTGCGCACAGCACTTGCAGCGGCAGCTTCGATGCCTTTTCCTTCGATGCCGATTACCGATTCAACCAGCACTTCGATGCTTACGCGGGCGCCATGTACAGCGGCGTGCACGATGGCGTGGCCAGTGGCTACCTGCAGACGACCAACATCAACCCCACCGTCGGTGTCCGGTACAAATTTTGAAACGTTGATCGCTGGGGTATAATGCCTTCAGCCACTTACGCGCCCATTCCACGGCCGCTCCCGCGTTTGGTTTCCATATTGTGTACATAGGCGTGCACATACGCGCGTGCGCGTGCCCGTGTGCATATTCGAGGATCAGCTTGGTGCCAGAAACAGAAATATCCAACGAAATCAAGCGTCGCCGCACGTTTGCCATCATCTCCCACCCCGACGCGGGCAAGACCACGCTCACGGAAAAGCTGCTGCTGTTCGGGGGTGCCATTCAAATGGCGGGTACGGTCAAGGGCCGCAAGGCCACGCGGCACGCCACCTCCGACTGGATGCGCCTGGAGCAGCAGCGCGGCATCTCCGTCACCTCCTCGGTGATGCAATTCCCGTTCGATGATTGCGTCGTCAATCTGTTGGACACGCCCGGCCACGAGGACTTCTCAGAGGACACGTATCGCACGCTGACCGCGGTGGATTCGGCCTTGATGGTCATCGACTGCGCCAAGGGAGTCGAAGAACGCACCATCAAGCTCATGGACGTGTGCCGGCTGCGGGACACGCCCATCATGACTTTCGTCAACAAATTGGATCGCGACGGCCGGGCGCCGATCGAGCTGCTCGACGAAATCGAAAGCGTCTTGAAGATCCAATGCGCGCCGATCACCTGGCCCATCGGCATGGGGCGCGATCTGCTCGGTGTCTATCATCTGCTGGAAGACACGATCTATGTGTACGTGCCGGTGGAAAAGGGACGGGTGGGAACCCATGAGACCATCGTCGGTATTGCCGGCGATGAGGCGCGGGAGTTCCTCGGCGACCGCTACGACAAGTTTCTCGAGGAGGTTGAGTTGGTGCGGGGTGCCAGCCCGCAATTCGATTTGCAGCGCTATCTGGCGGCGAAGCAGACGCCGGTTTTCTTCGGTTCGGCGGTGAACAATTTCGGCGTGCGCGAATTGCTCTCCTCCTTTGTCGCCCACTCGCCCGCGCCGCTGCCCCGTCCGACCTTGCAGCGCCCGGTCCAGGCGGACGAGCCCAAGCTCACCGGTTTCGTCTTCAAGATCCAGGCCAATATGGATCCGGGGCACCGCGATCGCATTGCTTTCATGCGGCTGTGTTCGGGGCGTTATGCGCGCGGCATGCGCCTGCACCATGTGCGGCTCGACAAGGATGTGCGCATCGCGGATGCGCTCACCTTTCTGGCAGCCGACCGCAGCCAGGCCGAAGAGGCCTACGCCGGCGACATCATCGGCCTGCACAATCACGGCACGATCAATATCGGCGACACCTTCAGCGAGGGTGAAAATCTCACCTTCACCGGCGTGCCGAACTTCGCACCGGAAATATTCAGGCGTGCCGTGCTGAAGGATCCGCTGCGCATGAAGGCGCTGCAGAAGGGCCTGTCGCAGCTCTGCGAGGAGGGCGCGACGCAGTTGTTCAAACCGCTGCGCAACAATGACTTGATTCTCGGCGCCATCGGCCAGCTGCAATTTGAAGTCGTGGCCTTTCGCCTGCAGGACGAATACAGCGTGCAATGCGTGTTCGAGCCGATCAACGTGGCGGTGGCGCGCTGGGTGAGCATCCAGGACGAGAAACGCTTGGCGGAGTTTCGCACCAAGGCCCACGACAATCTCGCCATCGATCACGCCGGCGAGCTGGTGTATCTCGCCCCGACCCGCGTGAATCTTGGGCTGACCGAGGAGCGCTGGCCGGAGATCAGATTCTTGAAGACACGCGAAAACCTCGCGGCCTGACGCATGGACGCCTGTCCGTTCTCGGCCGCGAGCCTACGTCATCGGCGCCTACGGCGTCGGCGCTCGTGGCATCGGCGCGGGCACGCGCTTGCGGCCCGCCATTTCGTCGGCGGTCTGCTCGATGTTGTGCTGGGCGAAGTAGTCGAAATAATTCCAGCCGCCGTACACCGTTTTCAGTTGCGGCAGTACCGTCTTCACCACGGCGGCCGCGGATCCGTCCGGACCGCGTGAGGCCGCGACGGCGGTGCGCAGCGCCGCCAGATAATCCTTAAAGGCGCGGACCTCGGCGGCCTTGCCGACCTCACCGTGCCCCGGTACGAAGGAGGCCCGGGAGTAGTCTTTGAGGAAGGTCTCGTTGCTGGCGATTTGCGCCTGAGTATCGGCGTCGATCAGGTTCGGCAGGGAGTGGTTCCAGAACATGTCGCCGGTGAAAACCACGTCCGCATCGGGCACGACCACGACCGAGTCGCCGCCGGTATGCCCGGGCAGTACGCGCACCACGACTTGGCGGTCGCCCAGGTAAAGCTCAACGCCGTCGCGGTAGACGATGGAGGGCAGCACCAGCGTTTCGACCATGTGCTTCTGCTGTGGTGTGATCTTGTCGCCGAAAAATTTCAAATTCTCGGTATGTTCCCAGGCCCGCACATTGGCCTGGGCGAGGATCAGGGCTCCCGAATCCTTGTACACGCCATTCCCGGCCACGTGATCCAGGTGATAGTGGGTGTTGATCACGTAACGCACCGGCAGCTTCGTCTTGGCATGGATTTCATCCAGCAACGCCTGCGCTGCCGCCGGCTCCACGAAGGAATCCACCACCAAAACGCCGTCCGATCCGATGATAAAGCCGGCATTGCTGCCCGCCTTGCCCTGGGCGGGTGAAATCGCCGCCCATACTCCGGTGCCGAGCGGGTGCAGTGTGAAGAAAGGCGTCGGGTCGGCCATCAGGCGGCCACACGTGGCGCAGAGCAGTAACGCGGCGTAGATCGTTTTTTTTATCGACATGCTTTCCCCAAGGAGGCGGTGGTGCAAGTCCGCCATGCTAACGTCAACGGCGATGGGATCAAAGCGCCTTGGGCCTGAAGGCGCGTACGCCCGCCTGGAACTGACCCAACGTGATGCGCCCCGAGGGCGCCGCGTAGCGCAAAGAGGAATAGTGGCGGCAAAGCGCGTTGACCGTGTCCGCAAGATCGGGGCGCTGCTGTGCCACCCGCATCGCATAAGCTTCCGCGCCTTCGTGGACCTTGCGCGCTATTCCCACCGCTGCAAGTTTCGCGCAGAGCCGCGCGTACGTGCGGCCCGCGACATCCTTCGAGGGAGGAGCCAGTCCGCGGTGAATTTGCCAGGTGAGCCAGGCAAATGCCAGCGCCATGGCGGCACCCAACACCATCACGAGCTTCTGTCCATCCGGCTCCGAAATCTTGAGCATCTCGAGCAATTTGAGCTGTGAATCCTGGTTGAAATCCAAGATGCGCTCGCGCCAGACTTCGCGCAGCAGATCGAGGCGCAGGCGCGCACCCGCGAACCACGGGGTGTTTCTTTGCCAACGGCTGGCCAAAGGGTCATCGGCGCTGACGGTATCCGCGAGGCCCCGCTCGACGCGTTCGGGAGCGATGGCGGCGGTGGGATCGATGCGCATCCAGCCGCGTCCGTCGATCCACACTTCGGTCCAGGCGTGGGCGTCGCTCTGCCTGAAGATCCAATAATCCCCGTACGGATTGAGCGTTCCGCCCTGGTAGCCCGTGACCACGCGCGCCGGAATGCCGGCGGCGCGCATCAATGCGGCGAAGGCTGATGCGTAGTGGCCGCAGAATCCGCGTTTGGTGTCGAACAGGAATTCATCCACCGAGTTGTCGGCAAGCTTCGGCGGCGTGAGGGTGTAGAAAAACGGCTGCTGCCGGAACATGTCGAGCACGGCGCGCACCAGGTCCATGTCGTCGGGGTGCGCGCTGCGCATCTCCCGCGCCAGTTGCTGCGTGCGCGGGTTGCGGTCCCGCGGCTGCTGCAAATCGTGCGCCCGCGTTCTTGGCTTCAAAGGGTCCGAATATTGAACGTGGGTATAGGAAGTGCCGACCACATCGACGGGCCGCGACAGCGGCTCGGGCTGCATCAAGGTGTAGTCATTGGACAGCTCGGCACGCGGCTGATTCCAGGTGGAGGGCCAATCGAGCATGAACAGCCAGCGATGCTGATGCGGCTCCATCATCACGGTGTAGCGAAACGCGGGACCTTGCGGCTGCAGCGGCGGTGGGGCGCCGCCGAAGCCGGAACTCGATCGCGTCCAGGTGTGACCATCGAAATAATCCAGCACGGGACCGCGCCAATAGCGCTCCTGCGCCGGCGGCGCGGCGGAGTCGAAGCGCACGCGGAAGGCGATCTCATCCGACAAAGCCAATTGAGTGATGTCTCCGGGACTCATGGTATCGCTCAAACCCGAGGCGGCGGTCTTCGAGTCATTCGGGATCTGCCACAAGGGTGTTGCGAAGCGCGGGAACAACAGCCAGAAAACCAGTGCCATGGGCAGCGCCTGTGCCAGGACACGGCCGCCATAACGCAGGCTGCGACGCCAGCCGGGCGCCGGGCCGCTGCTGGTGACCCGCAGCAGGGTGGCGGTGGTGAGCCAACAGACCCCGATCAGATAGGCCAGGAGCCAGAAGGAGTCGCCTTCCAGCAGCGCCGCGAGGCTCACGAAATAAATGATCAAGGTGATGATGTAGATATCGCGCTGAGTCTTCGTCTCCAGCAGTTTCAAACCCGCGGTCACGCTGAGAAGCGCCGTGCCGGCAACCAGGCCGTTGAAGGTATGGAAACGCAGAAACAGCAGCGGCATGTTCAGCGCGGCGGCGGCGATGAGAACGCCGCGCGGGGGTGCGCTGCGGCCGCTACGCGCCAACCACAGGCGAAAGAGGCCGCAGGCGACGACGATGATGGGCACCCAGATCGGCAGCCTCGTGACATGCGCCAGCAACGCCAGCGCGAGGCATCCTGAAATCCCCAGCAGCTGTTCGTAGGAGACGCGCTCGGTAATCATTTTAGGATTCGCCCGCGCCGAAGGCCGCGAGCGCCCTGAGGCACGCGAATCGATGAGCCGCACCGCCCGACGGAGCGATCTCCCTGCCGGGAATGCGCAGCCCATAGGGCCTTTGCGCGGCGTCGCTCTCCAGTACCCACAGACAGAGCTGCGAAAGACGTGCCTCCAGGTCCATGCCATCGACTGAGGACCATTCCAGCCACTCAGGTTGTGCCGCCAAACTCGAATAGCTGCGTACCGCCGCCTCACCGCCGCGCGCCAGAACTTTCCATGCCATGTGCTTCAACGGAACCCCGGGCTCATAGGGGCGCAAACCCGAGAAATCCTCATCCCCGCGCGCCTCCGAGTGAGTGCCGGTGCCCTTGGCGCCCGCCGACGGCAAGGTTCGATTTCCGGCGGGCGAGGGCGCCACATAAATGGTGATCAGCCCCTGGACATAGGTCCAGGCATAGAACCAACCAAAGGGATAACGGGTGCGCAGCTCGAACTGCTTGACGCGTGTCACGCCGCGCTGCGCCACGGGGGCGACGACCTCGATGGTGGCACTCTCCTGTGCCGCAACGCTCCCCATCCCGGCTGCCGTCAAGCAGCGTATTTCGATGTCGCGCCGATCCAGATTGGAGCCATTGCGCAATTCGAACTCGAATGTTGCTTCGCGTCCGGCGAACGCATCGACTTCCGGGGTCACGTCCACCGATAGGCGCTGCAGGTTGCGATTGCAGTGATGCATGATGACCACTGCCATGCTCGACATCAGGAATGCAAACCCGAGCGCGAGATTGCTGTTGTAGTTGAGGCCCGCAATCATCATCGCACCGAGAATCGCCCCCAGCATCGCGCCGAAGCGCGTCGGAAGGAGGTAAATGCGGCGCCGGTGGATGCTGATCGGCAAGCTGTCGCCGCCGTGGCGGCGCATGACCCAGGCCCGCAATCGATTAGCCGCTGCCTGGCGCAAGGTGCTCAAGAAATGGATCCTTAAGGCTTCAGGGGACCGGCACGGCCTCGAGCAGCCGGGTCACCGCAACTGCGTCGCTGCCGCGCTGGCGAACTCGATGTTCCACCACGGCCGGAAATATCGCCTGCACATGCTCAGGTATGACCGCGCTGCGGCCGCAAATCAAGGCCCAGGCGCGCGCGGCGCGCAATAATCCGATGCCCGCGCGCGGCGACAGGCCCGCGTTCAACCCCGGAGCGCGCCGCGTGTGGGCGATGAGCGCCTGGACGTAGTCGAGCAGCGCGGGCGCGACGTGGATATCGAGCACGCTCTGTTGCAGCTGGCGAAGGCTGTCGGGCGTGGTGATGGTCTTGAGCGTTTTCACCAGTTCGCGCCGGTCGACGCCGCTCAACAATTCACGTTCAGCGGCCGCGGCCGGATAGCCCAAGTGCACCCGCATCAAGAACCGATCCAGTTGCGATTCCGGCAGCGGGAAGGTGCCTACTTGGTCCTGCGGGTTTTGCGTGGCGATGACGAAGAACGGTTCCGGCAAGGCCATCGACACGCCGTCGAGCGTCACCTGGTGCTCTTCCATCGCCTCCAGCAATGCGCTTTGCGCCTTCGGTGAGGCGCGATTGATTTCATCGGCGAGCACCAGCTGGGCGAAGATTGGCCCGCGCTGGAAGCGGAACTTGCCGGTTTCACGATCAAAGATCGAGACACCGAGTACGTCGGCAGGGAGCAGATCGCTGGTGAACTGCACCCGCTGGAAAGACAATCCCAGGGTCTGCGCGATGCCGTGCGCGAGGGTGGTCTTGCCCACACCGGGTATATCCTCGATCAGCAGATGGCCGCGCGCCAGCAGGCAGGCCAGACATAACCGGATTTGCACATCCTTGCCGAGGATGACCTGGTTCAGCTGGGCAAGAATGGCTTCGATCTGCGCGTGCAGCGGGTTCATTGATTTTTAAGCTTCATCACCCGCGCAGTTTGGGCCGATAACTGACCGATTTCCGTGCGCAATTCCTCAAGGCGCTGCTGATCTTTGGCCACGATATCGGGCGGAGCATTTTGGGCGAACTGACTGTTGCCGAGCTTGGCCTCCAATTTGCTCATGTCAATCTCTGCTTTGCGCAAACGTTTCGCCAGGCGGTCGAGTTCGGCCGTGGGATCGATCAATCCCTTCATGGGCACCAGGATTTCCAGATTTCCCAACAGCGCGACCGATGCGATGGGCGCTGCCTCGCCGGCTGCCAGCAGGCGAGGCGGCTCGATGCCGGCGAGCCGTATCAAGTAGTGCACATTGCGTCCGAGATACTCTACATCCCGCGCTCCCGCATTTTCCAGCAGCACGGCCACCTTGCGGCTCAGCGCAATATCCATTTCGCCCTTGATCTGGCGCACCCCCAGAACGAATTCCATGACCCAGCGCATTTCCGGCTCCGCCAAGGTGTCGGTGGGGATGGCCGCTGCGGTGGGGAATTCCGCACGCATGATGGTCTCGCCCTTGACCCCCGCGCTCACGCGCACCCGCTGCCAGATCTCTTCCGAAATAAAAGGGGCGAGCGGATGCAGGGCGCGCAGCAAGGTCTCGAGCGTTTGCAGCAACGTAAGGCGCGTGCCGCGTTTGGCCGCCGCGGAGGCCGAATCCGACTGCAACACCGCTTTGGACAGTTCCACATACCAATCGCAGAATTCATGCCAGGTGAATTCGTACAGCGCATTGGCGACATTATCGAGCCGATAGTCGGCGAAGCCGGACTCGACCCGCGCCAGCATGGCGGCAAGGCGCGAGCGGATCCACCGGTCGGCGAGACTGTATTCGGCAGCTTGCGCGCTGAATTCCTTTTGCGGGCCGAGTTCCTGGCCTTCGGCATTCATCAGCACGTAGCGCGCGGCGTTCCACAGCTTGTTGCAAAAATTTCGATACTCCTCGACCTTCGCCATGTCGAAGCGCAAGTCGCGGCTTTGGGTCGCCAGGCGCGCAAAGCACAGGCGCAGCGCATCCGTGCCGTAGGCCGCGATGCCTGCGGGAAATTGCTTGCGCGTGGCCTTTTCGATCGCCGATTTCATTTGCGGCTGCATCAGACCCGTCGTGCGCTTCTCGATCAGCGCCTCCAGGGAGATGCCGTCGACGATATCGAGAGGGTCGATGACATTGCCCTTGGATTTGGACATCTTCTGGCCGTCTTGGTCGCGTATCAGTCCGTGGATGTACACGGTGCGGAACGGCACGTCAGCGGTGAATTTGATCCCCATCATGATCATGCGGGCGACCCAGAAGAAAATGATGTCGAATCCGGTCACCAGCACCGCGGTCGGGTAGTAGGTTTGCAGCGCGGGCGTCTTTGCCGGCCAACCTTGCGTGGAGAACGGCCACAGCGCGGAGGAGAACCAGGTGTCCAACACGTCCTCGTCCTGGCGCAGCGGGATCGCCGGATCGATGCCGTGCGCGTTGCGTGCTTCCGCCTCGCTGCGCGCGACATACCAGCGGCCATCCGGGTCGTACCAGGCGGGAATTCGATGGCCCCACCACAGTTGCCGGCTGATGCACCAATCGCGGATCTTGTGCATCCACTCGTAATAAACGCCGGTCCAGGTTTCGGGCACGAATCGCACCCGGCCTTCTTCGACCGCGCGAATGGCCGGCGCCGCCAAGGGCTTGATGTCCACGAACCACTGATCCGTCAGCAGCGGCTCGAGGATCGCATTGCTGCGATCCCCGCGCGGCACCGTGAGTCTGTGCGGCTCGATGCGCTCGACGAGGCCCATCGCGTCGAGATCGGCGATGATTTTCTTCCGGGCGTCAAACCGGTCGAGACCGCGGTAGGCGCGCGGCACGGCGTCATTCAGCGTGGCATCCAGGGTCATGATGGTGATCAGGGGCAGTCCATGCCTTTGGCCGACCTCGTAGTCGTTGAAATCGTGCGCCGGGGTGATCTTGACGCAGCCGCTGCCGAATGTCGGGTCGACGTAGGCATCGGCAATGATGGGCAATTCGCGATCCGCCAGCGGCAACCGCACCTTGCGGCCTATCAAGTGCCGATATCGCTCATCATCCGGATGCACGGCGACCGCGGCATCGCCCAGCATGGTCTCGGGCCGCGTGGTCGCCACCACCAGATAGCCCGGGCCTTCGCTCAAAGGGTAGCGCAAGTGCCAGAGGCTGCCCGATTCTTCCTCGGAAACCACTTCCAGATCCGACAGCGCAGTCTTGAGCACCGGGTCCCAATTCACCAGGCGCTTGCCGCGATAGATCAGGCCTTCCTCATACAGCCGCACGAACACTTCGGTGACCGTCTGCGACAGGGCCGGGTCCAGCGTGAACAGGTCGCGCTGCCAATCGACCGACGCGCCCAAGCGCCGCATTTGCTTGGCGATCATGCCGCCGGAAGTTTCCTTCCACTGCCAGACGCGCTCGATGAACGCCTCGCGGCCCAAGTCGATGCGGCTTTGCCCGGCAGCGTTCAGCTGGCGCTCGACCACCATCTGCGTCGCGATGCCCGCGTGATCGGTGCCCGGCTGCCACAGCGTGTTGAAGCCGCGCATGCGATGAAAGCGGATGAGCGCATCCATGATGGTGTCTTGGAATGCGTGCCCCATGTGCAGCGTGCCCGTGACGTTCGGCGGGGGAATGACGATCGAATAAGCGGGTCCTGACCCTGAGGGCGCGAAGTACCCGCAGGCTTCCCAGTGCGCGTATAGGCGCGTTTCGATATCCGCAGGTGAGTAAGCCTTATCCATGATGCCCGCGGTCAAACGTCCGCGGCTTCGTCAATCTGATGCGTCTCCAGCGTGAGCTTCAGATCCCGATACGCCTTGAAGCGTTCGCGCCCCAAGCGTCTGCGCTCCTCATCGGCGTCGATGATTTCGGCGATGCGCGTGCAGCGCTGCAGGTGCGTGGGCAGCCGATGCGCCAAATTCACCAGCAAATCGGCCGCCGGCATCTCAGCCGACTCCAGCATCAGATGCACCGGCGTTGCCGGATCGAATGACTGCGCATCCGCGCACACCTTGTGCGGGATGAACGAGCGCTCGTTGAAAGTCCACAACATATCGTCGAGCGCCTGCGCATCCGCCAGCGTGTCGTTGACGATGACGATTTTCAGATCCTTCAGATAGGCCTTTTCGGTCAGGCGGCAGGCAAATGCCCGGCGCTGTCGTGCGGCCGCGCTTTTCAGGACGTAGAAGTCGACGCGCTCGGTCATGCTGCCTTGGTTCGATGGATCAAAAAATCGACGAGCAGGGGAACCGGCCGGCCGGTGCTTCCCTTCTGAGCACCGCTCACCCAGGCAGTCCCGGCCACGTCCAGATGGGCCCACGCCAGATCTTTGGCGAACTTGCCGAGGAAGGACCCGGCGGTGCACGCGCCGCCCTCGCGGCCGCCGACGTTGGCGATATCCGCGAAATTGCTCTTCAGCTGATCGACGTATTCCTCGCCGACCGGCAGGCGCCAGGCGCGGTCGTCCGCGCGCAGGCCGGCAGACTCCAGTTCCTGCGCCAACGCGTGCGTGTTGCTCATCAAGCCGCTGACGTGGTTGCCCAGCGCGACGATGCAGGCACCCGTGAGAGTCGCCACGTCGATCACCGCCGCCGGCTTGAAGCGGCGGCTGTAGGTGATGGCGTCGCACAACACCAATCGGCCTTCGGCGTCGGTGTTGAGGATCTCGACGGTCTGGCCCGACATGGTCGTTACAATGTCGGACGGCTTCACGGCGGTGCCGCTCGGCATGTTTTCGCAAGCGGCGACGATCGCCACCACATTGATCGGCAGTTTCAGTTCCGCGACTGCGCGCAAGGTACCCAACACCGCGGCGCCGCCGCTCATGTCGAATTTCATTTCGTCCATGGCCGGCGGATCCTTGAGCGAGATGCCGCCCGAATCGAAGGTGATGCCCTTGCCCACGAGACAAATGGGCGCTACGGTTTTTCTCGTGCCGCGGTACTCGCACACGATGAGGCGCGGAGGTTCCTCGGAGCCTTGCGTCACCGCGAGGAATGCCCCCATCTTCAGCGCCTTGATGCCGCCTTGATCCAGCACTTTGGTCTTGACGCTCGGGAACTCCTTGGCCAGCTGCAGCGCGCGATTCCCCATGTAGGTCGGCGTACAGACATTGGGCGGGAGGTTCGCCAGGTCGCGCGCGAAGGCCAGACCGCTCCCAATCGCGCTGCCGATGCGCAACCCCTCCGTCGCCGCCTTTTCCGCGCGAGCATCCGCGGTCGCAACGTGCACCGTGGCCAGCCGCCTCGCCTTCGGTTTGGGCGAGGTCTTCAGATCCGGGATCTTGTAGGCGTGCGACGTGAAGATTTCGGAAACCATGCGCGCGCGATACTGCACGTCGAGCTCAGGCACGGGTTCCAGGGCGAGGTAGATCACCGCATCGCCGGCACCGGTCTTGGTCAGGGCTTGCGCACTGGCCTGCAGCGCCTTGCGGTATTGCTTGCGGCCGAAGCCTGCGCGCGGTCCCAGCCCGATCAGCAACAGGCGCGAGGCGGTCGATCCCAACGGCAAGGGCAGCATGAGCGTGTCGCCTACCTTGGCCGCGAAGTCGCCGCTGCCGAGCAGATTGGTGATCAGGCCCGCCAATTGTTTATCGACCTGCCTGGCCGCCGTGCCCAGTTCGCCGTTCTCATAGATACCGACGACCGCGCACGCGGCCGGTGTGCGCGCTTTTGCATCGACAATTGACATGAAATCCATATCTCGAGCTCCGTTTTGTCCAAAATCGTGGTGCATGGGTATTGCAAATAGTTTACTAGATTATTAGGAAGGCTCTAAGCTGGGAGCATGAAATGGACGGTGCAGAGATATGTGCTGCGCGAAGTGGTGCAGACGTGGCTTGCGGTAACCGGCGTGCTGGTCGCCATCCTGGTGTCGAACCAGCTTTCCCGGGTGCTCGGCCAAGCGGCGGACAATCAATACGGCCGGGGTGTGGTCTTCGACTTGATCGCGCTCGGTGCCATCATGAATCTGTCGGTCATCGTGCCGGTCGGCCTGCTGCTCGCGGTGGTACTGACGCTGGGCCGCATGTACCACGACAGTGAGATGGCCGCCCTGCAGGCGTGCGGCTTTGGCCCCGCGCGCCTGCTGGCGCCGCTGTTTTGCTTCGCGGCGGTCATTGCCCTGGGGTTGGGCTGGCTCGCCTTTGAGCAGGTACCGCGCGCCGACAGCCAGGTCCAGCTGCTGCGCCAATCGGCGATTAAAGAAGCCCAGTTCGGCCAACTCGATGCCGGCAGATTCCGCGCATTCAGCGGCGGGGATGCCGTGTTTTACGCAGAACGCGTCGACCAGGAGGGGGTGTTGCACAACGTCTTCGTGCAACGCGAATCGGCGGGACGATTCGAAGTCGCACTGGCCGATACTGCCACGTACTCCAAGACAAGCTCCGGAGCCATGCACCTGGTGACGCTGTACAACGGCCGGCGTTACGAAGGAGTTCCCGGCCAGCAGGATTTTCGCGTCATTGAATTCCGTGAACACGGCATTCCCATCGCGACGCCGGAGGATGTTCGCGGACCTTTGGATCCGGATACCAAGCCGACGCGGCTGATGTGGGGGTCGAGCGACCCGTCCGATATCGCCCAATTGCAATTCAGGGCATCGACGCCGCTGATGGCCTTGGTACTGACCCTGGTGGCCGTGCCCTTGAGCAAGCTGCGCCCGCGGCAGGGCCGGTATGCCCGGGTGGGTTTCGCCATCGTGGTGTACTTCGTTTATTCCAATTTATTGTCGGCAGCCAAGATCTGGGTCGAGAAAGGCGAATTGACGCCCGTGATCGGGGTGTGGTGGGTGCATGCGGCGGCACTGGCGCTGGGGCTGTATCTGGTGATGCGCGAAGCGAGGACGACGTGAACATCCTCGATCGCTATCTGTATCGCACCGTATTGGTTTATACGGCCATGGCCTTGGCCGTGCTGCTTGCTCTGGGTGCGCTGGTGCTGTTCATCAGCGAGCAAGGCGACATCGGCGTCGGCAGCTATAGCGCGGCCGATGCGTTTTTATTCACGCTCTTCAACATGCCGCAGCAGGCCTTCGAGCTTCTGCCGATCGCCGCGATGATCGGCGCGTTGATGGGACTCGGCAATCTCGCCTCGGGCAGCGAATTGGTGGTCACGCGGGCGTCGGGCGTCTCCGTTTGGCGCATCGCGTGGCCGGTGGGTCTCGCCGGCCTCACGCTCGCCCTGGTCATGTTCGGCATCGGCGACTACGCCGCCCCGTCCATGGCGCAGATTGCGAAGCGCGAAAAGACCGTCCTCAAATTGGCCAATGTCAGTTTCGCCGGCACCAGCAGCGCCTGGGTCAAGGACGGCAATCGGATCTTGCGCGTACAGACAGGCGAGGTGAACCGGGCGTTCGGCGGGGTCTCGGTGTTCGAACTGGATGGGCCGACGCGCCTGCGCTCCATCCAGCGGGCGGCCAGAATATCGGTGGCTGATCCGGGGCAATGGAGCCTGCACAATGTCGCGACCTCGCGGTTCGAGAAGGACCGGATCGAGGGGGACACGGTCAGCGAATTGATCATACGCTCGACGGTGAACCGCGAATTCTTGGGCCTCGCAGCCACCGATCCGCAGATGTTGACGCTGCATGGCCTGGCTTCCTACATCGATCATCTGCGGCGGAACCATCTCGATACCGCCGCGTACGAAATCGGCTACTGGTCGCGCATCGCGAGGCTGTTTGCGGTGATCGTCGTGACCTTGCTGGCGCTGCCCTTCGTGTTCGGCCCGTTGCGCACCACGGGCGCCGGCACCCGCACCGTGATCGGCGTGCTGCTGGGCGTGGTGTTCTTCCTCATCACGCGCACGGTCGAGAACGGCGGGCAGCTTTTCAATCTCAACCCGGCGCTGGTCGGCTGGCTGCCGACGGCCGTCATCGGTTTGTGCACCCTGGTTGCGATTTCACGAACGCGCTAGGTGGATCACCCGCGTCTTGGACCACCGGTCTTGCAGCGCCAGGTGATCGGGATCGACGTACAGCCAAAGCACGCCCAAGGCCGCGGGCATCCACGCCAATGCGCCAAAGACTGCGCGCAGAACCGCTGCCTTCAAGGTCAGCGGCCGGCCCGCATCGCTCACCACGCGCAGACGCCACGCACGCATCCCCAACGTTTGGCCGCTGCGCAGCCAGTTGATCAGATAGTAGCCGCCGATCACCCCAAGGAGTCCCGCGCGGTACGCGTAGACCCAGGCCCCTGCGGTGGCGGGCACGAGCGCAGCGCCATGGGTGAAGAACAGCGCACCGCCGGTGTAGATCATCAGCAGCGCAGCCAGCAGCAGAAGGTCGTATACCAGCGCCGCCACGCGGCGCCCGAAGCCGACACTCGCGCCGCTGATCACGGTTTCGGCGCGGGCGGGGACTTTTTCGCGGTGGGCGGCTGGGGCTTTGGCACCAGCAGTTGCTCCAAGGGCCTGAAAATCGCATCGTAGCGATAGGGCGCAATCTCGAAGGCGCGGCCCTGAGTCTTCGCATTCAACGAAACATCTTTTGGCGCGGCGACTTGGATCCAGCGTTTGTCGCCGACCACAGCGCCCGTCAAGGTGAGCACGCTGCCATCGGCCAGCGTCACCGTCACCACCGAGGGCTTGCTGAAATCGATGTCGCCGGCCGGCGCGACATCCTCGGCCGCAAGGCTGCTCAGCGCGGTGGGCGAGGGCGCCAGTGTCTGCGGATCGGCCGGCTGGCGTCCGCTCGGTGCACCCTCGAGCACGAACTTGCTCGCAGGCGGTGCGCCGGCGCCCGACGTGGCGGTCGCGGTCGTGGGCGGCGCCGCTGGCGGTGTGCCGGCCGGCGCGGTGGCGGCGGCCTTGGCATCGGCCGGCTTGGGCTCGCTCACCGTCATCCGGCGCACGGCGTAGGCGGTACCCGTCGCCGGCTTGCTCTCAATGCTCTGAATCTTGTCGGTGGCGACATCCAGCAGATGGGTATCGATCCAATAGCGGGGTTCGGCTTCGAACGAAATTCCCGGTTCGACGATGTAGCTGGTTTTCTCGCCCGCGCGCCGGACAAAATTACCTTCACCGGCGGATTTGCCGACGATCACGTCGTGCTTCCCGTCCTGCGCGGTCAGTTCGATTTGCGCACCCGTGGCGCCCGGCTTCGCCGGATCCTCGACCCCGATGATGGAATAGTTCTCAGGATTCGATGTCTTTTCCTCGCGGATCTTGGCATCGCTCAAGGCCAGCAGCAGTTTGCGCAACTTAGGAACGTCCGCCGGATATTCGCCGCGTTCGGCCACGGTCCATTGGTCACCCTGCTTGTGAAGCGTGACGGTGGGATTGGCACCGCCCTTGCGCACGCTCAACGAGGTCACCGTGTTCAGTTCGGCCGCCAACGACGGCAACAGCGCCAGGCCGTGGGGGTCGCGTGGCAGATAGCGCTGAGTGCTCAGGTACAAGGCGCCGCAGATGGCCACCAGCGCCGCCACCAGCAAGGCAATGAATCGTTGCCGGCTCACGTCGGACCCGCCGCGGCAATTTTGGAGTCCTTCCGGCGGCGCCGGCGCATGGACAGAATGATCACCCCGGCCACGGCGACCAGCAGCGGCGCGATGGCGATGTTGATCGCCTTCAGCCAGGAACCCAGCCGATTGATGTCCACATTCAGGCCACGTTCCGTTTCGCGCAACTCCTTGCGCACCCGGGTCTTCTCCGCCGTGAAGCGCTTCAGCTCCGCCTCCTGTTCCGGCGAGAGCATCAGGGAACTCTGATCATTGCGCTTGGCCTGCAGTTCGGTGAGCTTGCTCTCGGTCTGCTGCAATTCCGATTGCAGCTCCAGCGCCTTGGCGCGCAGCCGATCATCCGCCTGACGCTTCAGCGCCTCGATCCGCTCGAAGGGCCGCGAGAAAGAGGCCCGACCACGCACGCTGATCAGCGCACTGCTGCCGGTCAAATTGTCCAGAATGTTGGCGATCAGGTCGCCGTTGTTGGCGAAAGGCTGCGCGATCCGTTGACCGAGCAATTCGCGGGTTTGCACCCACAGATAATCCATCAAAAAGTCGGTATCGGCGATCACCACGATATTGGCGGGCGTCGTCGATTTGGCCAGGTGCGCGATCGGCGGACCCGGGCTGGGCTTCTGTTCTCCCGGCGCTCCATTCGGATAGGCCGAATCCACCGGGCCGGTGATGCGCGCCGCGATGGTGTAGCGCACGCCGGTCGATTTGAAGCCGTCGCGCAGGACCGCAGGATCGATGAGCGCGCTGAAGCGCTGCGCGGGAAGGGGCTCCGCGCTCGAGGAGCTTTGCAGCAGGGGTTCGAAGGTGGTCTTGGCGCCGGCGTGCGGTGCGAGTGAACCCACGGTGGCGAGATTGATGGATTCCAGAGAGGCCGTTACCACATCCTTCTGGTTCATATCGTCATGACGCAATCCTAAAATGCCGATATGGCGCACGGGAGCCGAGGAGGTGTTGGTGCGCACTTCCAGGCCGCGGCCCAAATCGCCGATCACCTTGGTGGGATCGTAGTCCACGCCCCAGGCCGTGAGCAGGGGCTGCAAGTCCGAGGAGTGATTGGCCATCGCGGCCGCCAGCGGATTCGACGGATCCTGTCCGCTCAGGTCCGCGCCCGCACTCGGATCGACCAGCAACAGCACCCGGCCGCCGCGCATGACGAATTGATCGATGGCGTACAAGGTCTTGGGCGCCAGCTGTTTCGGATGAACCAGCCAGAGCACATCGACATCTTTGTCGATATGGTCCAGATCCGGCGTCAGCGTGCGCACCGTGAACAATTGCTGAATCTGGGTGTAGATCGGCCAGGGGTCTCCCATCTGCCCGTTCTGGGGATTGAACTGTCCCTGCAGGCCGATGGAACTCAGCAGGCCGACCACGGGCTTTTTCGGCGTGCCCAATTCCTGGATGAGTTTCGCCACGTCGTATTCCAGGAATTCTTCACGGTCCGGCGTAAAGGCCGGAATCGCGGAGCGGCCGTCGGTCGAGTTGGTGCCGGCCAAACCAAAGTACAGCGGCTCGCCGGGACCGCCGTGCTCCAGCGACTGCAGGCCGAACTCGGCGGCGCGGTCCTCATCGTCCGAGAAGGGCTGCGGGTCGATGACCTGCAAATGGATCTTACCGCGCGCGCGCGCGCTGATTTCCTCGAGGAATTCGCGCACCCGGACCGCATACGGCATGACCAACGGCGACTGCTTCGCCGCGGCGTCGCGCGAAAAATAGAAATACAGATTCACCGGCTCTTTCAACTCGCGCAGCACTTGCTGGGTGCCTTTGCTCAAGGTGTAGAGCTTGTTCTGCGTCAGGTCCGCGCGCATGCCGCGCAGGCCCACGTTCGAGAGCATCACCACGGCCAGAAAGAGCACCGCCAGTGCGACCAGCCCGCCGACCCCAAAGCCGACTCTTCGCCAACGATTTCCGTTCACCTATTCCGCCTTCTTCATGTCGAGTACCAAGGCCGTGGCGGCCAACCAAAAGCCGATGAGGGCGGCGAAATACGTCAGATCGCGCAGATCGATCACACCCTTGGAGATGGCATCGAAGTGGGTAAAAAAGCTCAAGGATGCGATCGCATCGACAATCGCCTGCGGCAGCACGCCGCGCACGAAATCCAGCACCAGCGGGAAGCCCGCCAACAGAAAAATGAATCCGACCAAGGCGGCGGTGATGAAGGCCACGACCTGGTTGCGCGTCGCCGCGGAAAGACACATGCCGATGGAGAGGAATCCGCCGGCCATCAAAAAGCTGCCGAGATAGGCCGCGATGATGGCGCCGTTGTCCGGCGAACCTAAGTAGTTCACCGTGATCCACACCGGAAATGTCAGGGCGAGCGCAATGCCCGCGAAGCACCAGGCGGCGAGGAACTTGCCGACCACCGCCTGCCACAGCGTGATCGGGAACGTCATGAGCAGTTCAATGCTGCCGCTGTTGCGCTCTTCGGCCCACAACCGCATCGAAATGGCCGGTATCAACACCAGGTACAGCCAGGGGTGCCACCGAAAGAAGGACTGCAGGTCCGCCTGATTGCGCTCCAGAAAGCCGCCCACCTGAAAGGTGAAGACGGCGGCGAGCACCAGGAAGATGACGATGAAGACATACGCCAACGGCGTGGCGAAATAGCTGCGCAGTTCGCGCCGGAATACCACGAGTACCTTGTTCATGCGCTGATACTCGCCGGGTCCGACAGATCGATGCCGCTGCGAACGCTACCCGGTTCCGTCAAGGAGCGGAACACTTCGTCGAGCCGGCCGGATTCCAGGTGCAGCTCGGGCACGTCCCAATCGTACTTCGCGATGATGGCGCCGACGGCGGACAGCACGTTGGCACCGGCCTTGGGTAGAGCCGTCAGCCGCAGTTCGCGCGCATCCGACTCGATGGCGGCGACTTCCGCCAGCAGTGCGATTTCCCGGCTCGCAGCGGCCAGTTCATCCGCCTTTTCAAAGCGCAGGCTCACCGCGTGGTGATAGCGTGAGCGGGCCTCGAGCGCCGTGGGGGTTTCATCGGCCACGATCCGCCCGTTGGCGATGATGATGGCGCGGGTACAGACCTCGTGCACCTCTTCCAGGATATGGGTGGAGACGATCACCAGCTTGTCCTTGCTCAGTTCATTGATGAGCCGGCGCACCTCGTGCTTCTGGTTCGGATCGAGACCATCCGTGGGCTCATCCAGGAGCAACACCTGCGGGTCGGGGATCAAGGCCTGAGCGAGTCCCACGCGGCGGCGAAATCCCTTGGAAAGCGTCTCGACCACCTGATCGACAACCGGTGCCAGCCCCAGCCGGTCGATGACCACCGCCCGCCTTTGCCGCCGGCGCTCGCCGCTCAGTCCGCGCACATCCGACACGAAATCCAGAAATTCGCCCACCGTCATTTCGCCGTAGCAGGGCGCGCCCTCCGGCAGGTAACCCATGCAGGATTTCGCCTGCACCGGCGCCTTTTCGATATCGTGTCCGCACACCGCGACCTGCCCGGCGGAAGGCGAAACAAAGCCGGCAATCATGCGCATGGTGGTGGACTTGCCGGCGCCGTTGGCGCCCAGGAAGCCGAGAACCTCGCCCGGCGCCACCGAAAATGTCAGGTCATTGACGGCCAGCTTGTCGCCGTACCGCTTGGATAAGTTATTGGTTGTAATCATGAGCGCCTTTGAGCGTTGATCTTCGCAGGGGTTCCCTAAATTTTTGTTATGCGCGGAGCAGCGATGTACGCTTTGGTCCGGCAAGGTGGGCTTAGACGTTCCCGACCTTCTTTTCAATGGCCACTTTATGTTCCTTCAGTATACGCCGAACATCTGCCAAAGCGGGACGGTCCGCCATGCGCGCGATGAGTTCGGGGAGCTCGAACCATTTTCTGCCCCATTGTACCAAGCGAGCGGCGTCGGCAATGACCTGTTCCTTCGCAGCCTCCGAAGGTCCCGCGCGCTCCGGCTGAGCCGCAGGTTTTTTGGGCGGCGGCTTGACAGGTGCCTTCGGCGCAGGTTTCACCACCGCCGCGGATTTGCGTTCGTTGCGCGCGACTTGCACGGTGCCGGCCGGCGGCGCCGCGCGCTTGGGTCCCAGGAACTTCGGCATCTCCCGGGTGGCGGTGACGCTCGCGGTGGGTTGTTGGGACGTGTTGGCGGCGGCGTGCTCCGCGGTTCTCGAGGATAAGTCGCGTTCGTTGCTCGCGACCGCCACCGGGATGTAGCGTTCGATGTGCTCGGCGCCGACCAGGTTGGCCAGGAAGGCCATCAATTCGAGCGCATCGGAAAACTGGGTATCGCAGGTTTTGGCGCGCTGTTCCACTTGGGCGCGCAAGGCCAGCGTCTTTTGCCTGGCCAGGTCGATAATCCAGCGCGTGGGCCGCTGATGCTCGGACCACGGCTGAACTTTCCAATAACTGTCGTCGTCCAGCGACGAATACTTGGTATGCAGCTCGAGACTCTCGAGCCATCTTCCCAGTAGTTCCAGCAATCGGTGATCGGCGGGTGTTGCCATGTGATTTTCAGCTCCGAGGTGCACCCTAAACGAAGAGTTGCTCAATGGCTAGGCCCTAAGACAGTCTCTCGGCGGTACATCACGGCGGCGCCGCGTTAGACTTGCCGCCAATGTGTGGCATAGCTGGAATTGTGGGACCGCTGGCAAGTGCGCAGATTGCGCAGAGCATGGCGCAACGATTGGCGCATCGAGGTCCGGACGGGGATGGGATTTGGAGTCAGCCCGGTGTTGCCCTGTCGCACCGCCGGTTGGCCATTCAGGATCTAACGGACGCCGGCCGCATGCCGATGCTCTTCGGCCCGCACGTGCTGACGTACAACGGCGAGCTCTACAACCATGTGCGGCTGCGCGCCGAGCTGCCTGGACCTTGGACGTCCAGCGGCGATACCGAGGTGCTCCTCAGGCTTCTTGCCACCGAGGGCAGCGCCGGTTTGAGCCGGCTGGTCGGTATGTTCGCATTGGCGATTTGGGATACCCAGACCAAGCGGCTGTTGCTGGTCCGTGATCGGCTGGGAATCAAGCCGCTGTACTACCGCGTCTTGCCGGACGGCATCGCCTTTGCCTCGGAACTCAAGGCGCTCCTGCTCTTGGGCACGCCGGACATCGATCCCAGCGCGGTACGCGACTTTTTATTCCACGGCTATGTGCCTGCGCCGAAGACCATTTACCGCGGCATTTGCAAATTGCCGGCGGGACATACGCTCGAGTGGCAGGCGGGCCGCCTGACCGTGCAGCGCTACTGGCATCCCTCGACGGCCCTGATCGAGCGCAGCGCGGATGAAACCGTGCAGGAACTCGATGCGCTGCTGCGGGAGGTGGTCCCGCAGCACACCGTGTCGGACGTACCGGTCGGGGTTTTTTTGAGCGGCGGCGTCGACTCGGCGCTCACGGCCTACTACCTGGACGCCCCCCGCACCTATACCTTGGGATTTGAGGCCGGCGCCCGCTCCGAAGCGGACGCGGCGCGCCGTGTTGCGGCGCACCTGAGCACCGAACATTTGGAGATGATGGCGCCTCAGGCGGACTTCGCCGGCGCCCTGGATCGGATGCCCGCGCTCTTCGATGAGCCCTTCGGCGACAGCGCCGCGTGGTCGAACTATTTGATCGCGCAATTTGCGCGACGTGAGGTCACGGTCGCTCTGAGCGGCGAGGGCGGCGATGAGATTTTTTGCGGCTATCCGCGCTACTGGTCGCGCATCGGTGCACGCTCGAATCTGTTGAATCGATCATTGGCCCGCTACCTGCCGCCGCTGTCGCGCCTGGCCTCCTCCATGCAGCGCCATGGCTACGTGGGATTGCCGGCCTTTGCCGCTGCCTTGGGCGGCATGACGGCGCAACAGATCGATGCATTGCTCTCGCCCGATTGGCAGGAGCCGCAGTACGACTATCTGTGGTTCTATCGTCAATTCTGGCGCGAAGATCTCGCGCCGCTCGCGCAACTGCGGTGGCTGGACTTGAATACGGATATGGCGGAGGGCTTGTTGACCAAAGTGGATCGAACCAGCATGGCGCATTCCCTGGAGGTGCGCCCGCCGCTCCTGGATCATCGCTTGGTCGAATTCATGCTGAGTGTGGAGCCGCGCCTGCTGGTCGATGAACCGCGCCGGCGCGGAAAACTGCTGGTGCGCCGGTTGATGGAGCCGCGCTTGCCGCCCGATCATTTGAACCGGCCCAAGTCAGGCTTTGGTCTGCCCGTGCACCGCTGGCTGAAGCAAAACCCCAAGTTGCTGCAAGACGCGGTGCGCCGTCTCATGGATCGGGGCGTGCTGCGCCAGGCGGTGGGCACGGAGTTCCGGCGCGCCTGGTATCTGCTGGTGCTGGACCGTTGGTTCACCGCCTTTGGTTGAGGAGCTGCGAATGCTGTTCGTGCCCGTCTCCGGCCCGTTCGGCATGGGCGAATACGCGCGCAGTTTGAGCATTGCGCAGGCTGCACGGGCGCAGTGGCCACACGCCCAGATACATTTCCTCTTGAGCCGCCAGGCTCCCTACGCCGCGGCCGTTCCGTTTCCCGCGACCTGGCTGGATTCATCGCCCACCTTTCACACCGCGGCGGTGACCGAGTCGATTCAGGCTTTCAAACCCCACGTCGTGATTTTCGACAACGCCGGCCGCACCGCGCAGCTGCGTGCCGCGCGCCGCGCAGGTGCACGCCTGGTGTTCATCAGTTCCCGTGCCCGGCAAAGGCGCAAGGCTTTTCGATGGCGTTGGATGCAGCTGATCGATGAGCACTGGATTGCCTATCCGCAATTCATTGCCGGGCGTTTGGGATTCCTCGAGCAATTCAAGCTCGATCGGCTGAAGCAGCCCGTGGTGCGCTATCTAGACGTGATTTTGTCGCGAGCCGGCGCGAGCGAGTCGATCCTGGCGCGATCAGGGTTGAACACGCAGCGCCATGTCCTCGTGGTTCCGGGCGGCGGCACGGGTCATCCGGGCGCGGGCGACGCGAGCGCGAAATTTCTCGCGGCGGCCAACGCGCTGGCGGACAGCGGCATTCTGACGGTGTTCGTGGGGCCTGCGGCCGGCGGCTCATCCAGCGCGTCGCTGCGCTGTTTCAGCGCGCTGCCGCAGGCGGATCTTGCCGCCCTGATGAGCGGCGCGCGGCTCGTCATCACCAACGGCGGTTCTACGCTGCTGCAGGCGATTGCCCGAGGCTGCGCCTGCATCGGAGTGCCCATTGCGCAAGATCAGCCTCAGCGCATCGAACGCTGCGTCGAGGCGGGGGTGGCGCTCGCGGCGAGGCTCGATGCCCCGAGCCTGGTGCAGGCGGCCGAGGAGTTGCTGCGCGACGAACCGAGGCGCGCAGCCCTGGCGCAGCGGGCCTCAGATCTCAAGCTCGCCGATGGCATCGAGGTCGCGCTGGGGGCGCTGACGCAGCTGATGAAAACGGGACAAGGCGCCTAGCATGTCTCCAGGTTCCTAACATGTCGAACATCGTGCTGCTGGGATATGGTCTTCATCAGCCCTCGTATCGCCATCGCATGCGCAGCTTGGTCGAGCCGCTGAAGGAAGCCGGGTGGCAGGTACGCACCGAGCAATTCCCCGGCGGGCGCTACGGTTTGCGCACCTGGGAGCGGCGCGAGCTGTTTCGATGGGCGCACGTCACGGTGCTGCACCAGATCAAACTCAGTGCCCTCGAAGCGCGTTTATTCGCCTCTTACAGCCGGCGAAGCGTATTCGATGTGGATGATGCCATCTACGTGCGCAAACCGCGGCGGCTGGGTGATGCGCCGGACGAGTCCGCGTGGCGCAAACAAAAGTTTGCCGCCACCTGCCGTTGGGTTGATGCCGTCGCGGCCGGCAACGACGTGCTTGCCGCCGTCGCGCGCGCCTCGGCTCAGGAAGTCGCCGTGCTGCCCACGTCCATCGATACGGCATGCTACCTGCACACCACGGCAGGACCCGGCGATCCTCCGACGGTCGCATGGATCGGCAGTCCCGAAAATCTGATCTACCTGGACATGGTCAGGCCCGCCTTGGCGCGCCTGACCCGGCGGCACCCGGCCTTGAAGCTGCGCGTGATCTGTTCCGAGTTTCCCGATTGGCACGACGTGACCATCGAGCGGGTGCCCTGGAGCTCGGCCACCGAGGCGCAATCGCTGGCCGGCGCGCACATCGGCGTCATGCCCTTGACCGACGATGCCTGGTCGCGCGGCAAGTGCGCGTTCAAACTGCTGCAGTACATGGCGGCCTCGCTGCCCTGCGTGGCCTCGCCCGTGGGCGCGAACACCGAAGCGGTGATCGACGGCGTCAATGGCTTCCACGCGACCGGCGTGGATGAGTGGGAACGGGGCTTGGAACGGTTGATCGTCTCGCCGGAGCTGCGTGCGAGCTTGGGTGCCGAAGGCCGCGCGCACGTGGAGCGGCGCTATTCGCTGCACGGTTATCGTGCGAACTATCTTGCGCTGCTCACCCGGATGGTCTCGACGATCTCGCCCCAGCCGGGTTAAATCGGTATCCTTCGGCCATGCTTGCCGTGCATACCTATCAAATCCTCAACCATTACACGTCTCGTCAAGAACTGGATCCGGGCTTCGAAGTGCTGGACAACTCCGCGAACGAGCGGCCCGATTGGTACGAATATTGGCCGATCCGAAAGTTCCTGCTGAATGAAACCTTGGACGAGAACGCCTTCTACGGTTTCCTCTCGCCGAAATTCAAGCTGAAGACCAATTTGAGCGCGGCGGAGGTGCGCGAGTTTCTTCAAGCGGCCGATTCGGCCACGGACATCGCCCTGTTCAGCCCCAGCATTCACAACAGCGCCTTTTTTCTCAATGTGTTCGAGCACGGCAATGCGGAGCATCCCGGCTTGCTTCGTGTTGCCAATGATTTCTTCGGCCGGATCGATCATCCGCAGCCGATCGAAGATCTGGTTTCCGACTCCCGCAACACCGTGCATTCCAATTACTTCATTGCCAAACCCCGATTTTGGAGGGCCTGGCTCGCCGTCACCGAACAACTGTTTGCCATCGCCGAAAACCCTGACGACCCATTGGGCGTGCAGTTGCGCACGCCGACGCAATATCGCGGCCGGCGCGATGTGCAGATGAAAATATTTCTCATGGAGCGGGTGGCCACCTGGATCCTGATCACCGACCGCCGCTTCGTGGCGCGCGCGCGCGATCCCTTTGTATCGCGTTCACGCATCTACAAACTGCCGCTGGCCATCATCTGCGATGCGCTGAAAATCGCCTATACGACGCAGGGACGCAGCCAATACAAGGATGTGTTTCTGATGCTGCGCCGCTTTGCCAAGTCTTGGACATTGCAGGTGCGCTTGAGCGGCGCGCTTCAAGTGGCAGGCGCGCGGCCGTACTTGCAGCTCTTGAGGTCTTACTGGGACAAGAAGGCGGGTTGACCCATTAAACAGCTCATGCGCGAATTCTGGCGGAATCGCCGCGTATTTCTGACCGGTCACACGGGCTTCAAGGGCGCGTGGATGAGCCTTTGGCTGCGTCAGATGGGCGCCGAGGTCACCGGCTATGCGCTGGCGCCGCACACCGAGCCTAATTTGTTCGAGCTCGTGAACGGCGAGTCGGTCTCACACCTGGGCGACATCCGCGACCAAGCCGGGCTCGAGCGTGCGCTCGCCGCCTCGGATCCGCAGATCATCATTCACATGGCGGCCCAGGCACTGGTCCGGGAGTCGTACCGGGATCCTGTCGCCACGTACGCCACCAACCTGTTGGGTACGGGGATCCTGTTGCAGGCGTGCCGGACACTAGAGCACCTGGAATGCGTGCTCATCGTGACCAGCGACAAGGTGTATGAAAATCATGATGAGGGACACCCGTTCACCGAGAGCGATCGATTGGGCGGCCATGATCCCTACAGCAACAGCAAGGCCTGCGCAGAGTTGTTGACGGGGAGTTTCCGCGACAGCTTTTTCAAGAACGGACCGCCGATCGCCTCGGTGCGCGCCGGCAATGTCATCGGCGGCGGCGACTGGTCGCAAGACCGTCTCATTCCCGACTGCATCCGGGCGCTCGAGGCCGGCGAGCCGGTAACGCTTCGATACCCCGATGCGGTCAGGCCCTGGCAGCACGTGCTCGAGCCCCTCTCCGGCTATCTGACCCTGGCGCAGGCTTTGGTGAACTCGCCCGCGGGCACGCCGCGCGCTGTCAATTTCGGCCCAAACCGGTCATCCTTTTGTACGGTGCATGAGGTGGTGGACGCTTTCAGCGCCAGGTTTGCGGGCCGCCCCGGGTGGCAGCGCGACGCCGGCGTGAATCCGAAGGAGGCGGGCGCGCTGACCCTCTCCTCGGCACTGGCGCATCGTTCATTGCAATGGTATCCGCGGCTCGGCATCGGTGAGACGCTGGCGTGGACGGCGGATTGGTACAAGGCCCATGCGGCAGGGGAGAATATGGTGAAGTTTTCCGAAGCGCAGATCGGGCAGTACCAGTCGCTTCCGGTATTGCCGGCGTGAAGTGCGTCATTTTGGCCGGCGGCAGGGGAACGCGCATCGCCGAGGAATCGAATACGCGCCCGAAGCCCATGGTGGAGATCGGAACCCGCCCGATCCTCTGGCACATCATGAAACTGTATGCGTCCTTCGGCGTGAAGGAATTCATCGTTTGCTTAGGGTACAAGGGCTACATGATCAAGGAATATTTCGCGAACTATTTCTTGCATCAAGCCGACGTCACCTTTGATATGGCCGAGAACCGCGTCGAGTACCACGACTGCCGCGTGGAACCTTGGAAGGTCACGCTCGTGGATACGGGCGAGGAAAGCATGACCGGCGGCCGGCTGCTGCAGATCGGCAAGTACCTGACCCCCGGTGAGTCGTTCTGCATGACGTATGGGGACGGACTGTCGAATATCGATATCGGTGCGGAAATCGCCTTTCACACCGGGCATGGCCGCCAGGCCACGGTCGCCTGCGTCAGGCCGCCGGCGCGGTTCGGCCGAATCGTGACGCAGGATGCGAAGGTCGTGTCCTTCGAGGAGAAGCCCTCGGCCGAGGGCGGGCTGATCAACGGCGGGTTTTTCATTCTCGAACCGAGCGTGCTGGAACTCATCGACGGCGAGGACACGGTTTGGGAAAAAGAACCCATGGAAAATCTGGCGCTGGACGGTCAACTGGCTGCCTGGGTGCATCGGGGTTTCTGGCAGCCCATGGATACGCTGCGCGATAAGCAACATTTGAATTCGTTGTGGGAGAACGGTGCGGCGCCGTGGAAACTGTGGCAAGGATAGCGATGCGATCCGGGGCGGCGATGCGTTGCAGGACGGCGATGCGACGCAGGACGGCGATGCGTTGCAGGACGGCGATGCGTTGCAGGACGGCGATGCGATGGTAGGACCCGTCGCCGGCTGCCGCTCATGCGGCGGCCGTCTAACTGTGACCATGGCGGATTTGGGTTTGCAACCGGCCTCCAACGCGTTCGTCGATTCGCCGGCCGCGATGCATCAAGAGAAACGCTATCCGCTGCGCGCCAAGGTTTGTGAAACGTGCAAATTGGTGCAGCTGGATTACGACGTGGCACCGCAAGAGTTGTTCGGCAACTACGTCTATTTCTCGTCGTACTCGGACCAATGGCTGTCCCACGCCAAGGCCTACTGCGACATGGCGCAAGAGCGCTTTGCGCTGGGCTCCGCGAGCCTCGTGGTCGAGCTGGCCAGCAACGACGGCTACTTGCTGAAGAATTTTTTGACGATGGGAATTCCGGTTCTGGGCATCGATCCATCCGATACGGTCGCGGCCGCCGCGAAAAAAATCGGCGTTCCCACGCTGGTGCGATTCTTCGGCGAAACGGTGGCCGAGGAGCTGGTACGGGAAGGCCGCCAAGCCGACCTGATCATCGCCAACAACGTGCTGGCGCACGTGCCGCAGCTCAATGACTTTGTGGCCGGGATCGCATGCCTGCTGCGTCCGGCCGGCACCGTGACCATCGAGTTTCCGCATTTGCTGGAACTCATTCGGCACGTCGAGTTCGACACCATCTATCACGAGCACTACTCGTATTTCTCGTTGTACGCGATCGAACAGGTATTCCGCCGGCATCGCCTGCGCATCTATGACTTGGAGCGGCTGTCCACGCACGGCGGGTCGTTGAGAATATTCGCCTCGCATGCGCAGCGACAGGAGCTTTCGGACAGTGCGCGCTTGAGCGAAGTACGCGCGCAGGAAGAGGCGGCGGGGCTTGCGGAACTCGAGACTTACCAACAATTTGCGCAACGCGTCGAGGAGTGCCGGGATTCCTTGCGCGCGTTTCTCGCCAAAGCCAAGCGTGAGGGCAAGCGTGTGGCGGCCTATGGCGCCGCGGCCAAGGGCAATACGCTGCTCAATTTCTGCGGCGTGACACCACAGGACATTGCCTTCGTGGCGGATCGAAGTCCGCACAAGCAGAACAAATGGCTGCCGGGAACCCATATTCCGGTGGTGTCGCCCGAGGATCTGATGGCCGCGAAGCCGGACTATGTGTTGATCCTGCCCTGGAATCTGAAGGACGAGATCGAACTGCAGCTTGCCGGCATAAAAGCCTGGGGCGGACGCTTCGTGACGCCCGTGCCCATGGTTCGCATCGGCGGCTTCACGCCATGATATTCACCGAGTCACCCCTGCCGGGCGCATTTATCGTCGACTTGGCGCCCATCGCGGATGAGCGGGGATTTTTTGCCCGCGCCTACTGTGCCGAAGAATTCGCCGCGCAAGGTTTGGGAATCGAGCTGCGCCAGTGCAGCGTGTCTTTCAACACGCGCAAAGGCACGCTGCGCGGCCTGCACTATCAACGGGCGCCGCACGAGGAGCACAAGCTGGTGCGCTGTACCGCGGGAGCGATTTTCGACGTCATCGTGGATATCCGGCCGCACTCGGCACACTATCGGCATTGGTTTGGTATCGCATTGACGGCGCAAAATCGCCGTTCCTTGTTCGTCCCGCCGGGATTCGCTCATGGCTTCATGACCTTGAGCGATGAGGCGGAGGTGTACTACATGATTTCCGTGGCGCACGCGCCCGAGTCTGCGCAAGGGTTTCGCTGGAGCGATCCGGCATTCGCCATCGAATGGCCGATGGTGCCCACCGTGATCTCGCCGCGCGATGCCGCGTGTCCGTTGCTGGACATGCCGGCAGCCCCGTGACCTTGCGCAAGCGCGTGCTGATCACCGGCGCCGGCGGCTTCATCGGCCGCTGGAGCGTCGCGCCGCTGCTCGAGAAGGGCTACGAGGTGCACGCCGTGCTGTCCGGCGCCGGGGCGGTTCCGGCAGAGCTGCGCGGGGCAACGCTGCACGTGGCCGATTTGCTCCAAGAGCCTCAGATCGATGCGTTGCTGGCGCGCGTGGTGCCCACGCACCTGCTGCATTTTGCGTGGATCGCGACGCCCGGCGTGTACTGGCAGAGCACGGATAATTTTCGCTGGCGCGCGGCCAGTGAGCATCTCTTGCGCCGCTTTCGGGCACTGGGCGGCGTTCGCGCCGTGATGGCGGGCAGCTGTGTCGAGTATGACTGGTCCACAGGCGGGGTCTGCGAGGAGCAAACGA
>Ga0210398_10000637_pt1 | contig 39095 bp, 34 predicted proteins | sample IncBWC4OmetaG_FD_161047 | JGI IMG/M metagenome (GOLD analysis project Ga0210398, IMG submission 161047) | Forest soil microbial communities from Barre Woods Harvard Forest LTER site, Petersham, Massachusetts, United States - Inc-BW-C-4-O | ecosystem: Environmental > Terrestrial > Soil >... | reverse complement strand
ATTATCCCGACAAGCGATTTGGAGAGGATGTACATCAGAGTTATTTTCTCGGCCTGGTCTTCGGCTCCGACGGCAATCATCTTTACGCTTCGGTCGGCTCGGTCACCGATTCGACCGGAGAAAAAGCTGGAGATACCGGCAATGGCATTGCTGTGTATCGCTTTGAAAATGGCAAGGTCGTGCCGGAGCGATTCATCGCCATCGCACCGCAGCCGCTGGCCGCCGGAAAGAAAGTTGCCGTCGAACTGCGGAAGACTCGAGAGGGGACCGCCATTCCATATCCAGCGGGATTGGCTGTGATTGCTGCGAAGACTGGCGACCGGCTTCTGGTTGCCGATAATCTTTCGGACGACGCTGTCTTGCTCGATGTAGCGAGCGGCAAGGTTGTGCAGCGCTTCGATCTCAGCACGAACGATCTGGTGCCATCGTCTTTTCCTTACGCCGTGGTCGCAACGCACGACGGAAGCCGCGCCTGGTGCAGCCTGTGGAACGCCTCGCAAGTTGCCGAATTGGATCTTGCCGGCGGGAAGGTTGTTCGCTGGACCAAGTTGAGGGAGCCAAAAGATCCGATCGCTCCCGGATCGCACCCTACGGCAATACTGCTGAGCGGCGATGAGAAATTGCTTTATGTGGCGCTCTCCAATGCCGACTCTGTAGCTGTGGTATCGACTCAGAGCGGCCAACCGATTGGGTTTCTCGATACCGCCGTGCGCAGCCAGCAGTATGCCGGAAGCTATCCCAGCGCGTTAGCTCAATCGAGAGATGGGAAGCGTTTGTTCGTGGCGAACGCTTCTTCGGATGCCGTAGCTGTCTTCGATATTTCCGCGCTTGGCCCGAATTCTTCCGCACCTGAGAGTGCCGGATCGGCTCTAGGTTTCATTCCCACGGACTGGTATCCCAGCGCGCTGGCCGTGCGTGGCGACGATCTGCTCATCGCGACCGCCAAAGGCCGGGGCGCGGAGCCGAACCCCGGTAAGGGCGGGACTGCGTGGGAGATCAAACATCGCGAACATCCCTACATTCCCACGCTGCTGCGCGGGTCGATTGCGCGGCTGAATATTCCTTCGACTATGGGAAAGCTCGACGAACTCACCCGCATTGCCGAGCACGATAATCTGCTTCACCATAACCCCGGATCGATTCAATTTCCCGGCGGCAAGAATCCCATTAAGCATGTCATCTACGTCATCAAAGAGAACCGCACCTACGATCAGATTCTCGGCGATTTGAAGCAGGGCAACGGTGATCCTTCGCTCACACTTTACGGCGCCGATATCACTCCCAACGAGCACAAACTCGCATTGCAATTCGGCCTGCTCGACAATTTCTACGACAGTGGCGAGGTTTCCGGCGACGGCCATCTCTGGTCGATGGCGGCGATCACCAGCGACTATAACGAGAAAACCTGGCAGATCGCCTATCGCGGCAAGGAACGAACCTATGACTTTCAAGGCTCGGTGGCCGGGGAATTTCCGCTCGATCATCACGAGTCCGATATCGACGATCCCTCGACCGGCTTTCTCTGGGATAACGTTGCCCGCCACGGCTTGAGCTACCGCGACTATGGCGAATACGTCGATGCCGAATGGTGCAACAAAATCCGCAAGGCCGCGAGCCCGCAGCAGGGAACTCCTTCCGCGCTGGAGACGCCGTGCCCGCGCACTGACGTAAAGCTGGGTGAGAAGCTCGCCGATAACGTCGGCGATCCCCACGGCGACACCAGCCCGTGGCCGTGGCCGGTGCCGTTGTTCAAGCGCGTCAAAGCGACGAAAGCCGTGCTGCGCGATCACTTCGATCCGCTCTTTCCGGACTTCAACACCGATTATCCCGACCAGCTGCGCGCCGACGAATTCCTCAACGAATTCGGCGCTTATGTTCGCGCTCGCGCGTCGCATGAGAGCGAAGACCTTCAGCTTCCAGCGTTCGTTCTGCTCTATCTCCCGGACGATCACACCGGTGGCACGCGGGCAGACCGGCCGCGTCCAGCCGCGTCGGTGGCGGATAACGATCTGGCTCTAGGACGCGTCGTTGATGCCGTCTCTCACAGTCCCTACTGGGATGATACGGCGATCTTCGTTCTGGAAGACGACGCCCAGGATGGCGCCGACCACGTCGATGCGCACCGATCCATCGCTTTCGTGGTTAGCAAGTACTCCGCCGGAAACGCCGCCGAGCCGCACGTTGAGCACGCCTTCTACACCACCGTGAACATGATTCACACCATGGAAATGCTTCTGGGTTTGCCGCCGATGAATCAGAACGACGCGTACGCGCCGGTGATGGGGGCGCTATTCTCGGGACCGGGCAATCAGCCTGCGTTTGAGGCAGATTATCGAAATCTTAAGAACGGTCTGATTTACGAAACCAACAAGCGCGACACGCATGGCGCCAGTGAATCGGCGAAAATGGATTTCTCCCGCCCCGACGCAGCCGGAGCCGCAAGGCTAAATGAAATTTTGTGGCGCGACCAAAAAGGTGACGCGCCGATGCCAGTTGTGAAACATACCGTATTTGCTGCCGATGGCGACTGACTGACCATCCGGAACGGGGAACTCGCAACTAGGCTTCCAAATTCAGGAAAACTCTAGTTTCTGAACTCGTTTAATCCGCTGCCGAAGCCGAGTGGTCGCGCAAAGCCGAAGAGATTACTCACATTCAGGCCCGCTCACCGCTGAATCGATTTTGCCGCCGCTCGGCTCGACCGTTACACTGAAGATGTGAAGATCGCGCTCGGTCAGATCAATCCCACGGTCGGAGATTTTTCCGGTAACGCTGCCCGGCACATCGAATTCGCCCGCCGCGCGCAGGCGGCGGGCGCGGAACTCATTCTCTTCCCTGAATTGTCGGTTTGCGGATATCCGCCCCGCGATCTGGTTGAGCGGCCATCGTTTGTCGCGCGCAATCGCGAAACCGTCGAGCAGATAGCCGCCGCCACCCGCGGCATCTCGGTAATTTGCGGCCTGGTAACGCCGGCAAATTCTGAAACCGGCAAGTCGGTGATGAACTCGGCCGCGCTGCTGCAGGATGGGAAAATCGCTTTCGTGCAGTCGAAGATGCTGCTGCCTACCTATGACGTCTTCGATGAGATGCGCAACTTCGCCCCGGCAAAAAGCCAGAATTTATTTTCTCTCTCCGGCGGCCAGGTCGCGCTCACCATCTGTGAAGACGCCTGGAACGACAAGCTCTTCTGGCCGAAGCGCCTGTACAAAGTCGATCCGATTGAAACCCTGATTCAGGCCGGGGGCCGCATCGTGCTGAATATTTCGGCTTCGCCCTTCTGGATCGGAAAGCGCGAATTTCGCCGCGAGATGCTGGCTGCGATCGCGCGCCATCATAAAGTTCCTGTCGCCATGGTCAACCAGGTGGGGGGAAACGACAGCCTCGTCTTCGATGGATCGAGCATCGTTCTCGACGCGCAGGGCGACGTGATCGCGCGTGGCGGCTCGTTCGAAGAGGATCTGATTTACTTCGAATCCGGGTCCAACGGAAAACCTCTAAGCGGAGACCTGCACGAGCAGATTGTGGGCGAAGAAGCCAGCGTCTATGCCGCCCTGGTGCTGGGCACCCGAGACTACATGCGCAAGTGCGGATTCAAGAAGGCGATTATCGGACTTAGCGGCGGCATCGACTCGGCGCTTACGGCGGTCATCGCGGCCGATGCGGTCGGCGCGGAAAACGTGGTCGGCATCGGCATGCCGGGCCCGTATTCTTCGCCGGGATCGATCGAGGATGCCCGCTCGCTCGCCAAGAACCTGGGAATTCGTTTTGAGTTGTTATCGATCGACTCTGTTTACGAGGCTTACACGACAACTTTGCAGAATGTCTTCGCCGGACGGAATCCTGACGTGACCGAGGAAAATATTCAATCCCGCGCTCGCGGAACGCTCCTGATGGCGCTCTCCAACAAGTTCGGCGCGATCGTGCTTTCTACCGGCAACAAAAGCGAACTCGGCGTGGGCTACTGTACACTTTATGGAGACATGGTTGGCGGCCTGGCAGTCATCTCCGACGTTCCGAAAACGCTCGTCTACCGGTTGAGCCATTATGTGAACTCGATGCGGCCGGTGATTCCGCCGGCGACGATCGAAAAGCCTCCGTCAGCGGAGTTGCGGCCCGGCCAGAAGGACAGCGATTCGTTGCCGCCCTACGAGGTTCTCGACGCCGTGCTCGAAGATTATGTGGAAGACGCGCACTCGGCCGAACGTATTGCCGCAGATCGCAACTTCGATATCGAACTGGTGCGGCGGGTCATTCGGATGGTCGACCGAGCCGAATACAAGCGGCAACAGGCCGCACCTGGAATCAAGATTTCTCCCAAGGCTTTCGGCTATGGAAGGCGTTTTCCCATCGCCGCCCGCAGCGAAGAATGAACGAGGGTTGAATTTCTTGATAGTTTGAAAGAGAGTTCGCCCAGATAATTCCCAGCGAGTTCTGATTTGCAAAATCGAAAGGAAGCCATGCGCATTTCTCCCAGCCTGATATCGATTGTGTTGCTGCTCTGTTCTCTGTTGGCCGCTCAAACTTCAACTCCGGCGAAGGCTGCCGAAAAGCCTGCGGTTGCGCCTGCCGTCAATCTTCCCTCCGAAGCCACGGTCGACTCTTTTATGGAGCAAACATTTGGTTACGAGCCGCAGGTTAGTTGGAAGATTTCCACCATCAAGCCCGCGTCCGTGCCCGGCCTTGCCGAGGTCGATGTCGTTCTTGCCAGCTCCCAGGGCCAGCAATTGAGCCGCTTTTACGTTACTGCAGATGGAGAACATGCGGTGGTGGGTGAAATCATTCCCTTCGGCGCCAAGCCGTTTGAGCCGGTGCAGAAAATTCTTGAAAAGGGTGTTACCGGCCCGTCACGCGGACCGAAAGACGCCTCGGTCACGATCGTCGAGTTCGGGGACCTGCAATGCCCGGCCTGCAAAGCCGCCCAGCCGGCCATCGAAGCGCTCGTCGCCTCCGAACCGAACGCGCGCTTTGTCTTTCAGAATTTTCCTCTGGAGATGCACAACTGGGCGGCGAAAGGCGCTGCCTACTCCGATTGTGTGGGCAAGGCCTCGAATGAGTCATTCTGGAAGTTTATCGCCAAGGTTTACGAGACTCAGTCGGATATCACCGCAGAAAACGCCGACGAAAAGCTGACGGCGGTCGCCAACGATTCAGGAGTCAAGGGAGCCGACATTGCCGCCTGTGCAGCGAAACCCGCGACCAAAGCCGATGTCGATGCCTCTTTGGCATTGGGCAAGGCTGTGAACGTTTCCGGAACGCCGACACTCTATATCAATGGCCGCAGCATCGGCAACGTCACCGGCGTTCCCGCCGCCAGCCTGAAGGGGTTGGTCGATTTCGCAGCGAAAGAATCGAAGTGAGTGAAGCGCGAAGCAGTTAAGACCCTGGGGTTCAGTTGGTGCCGACGTAAATCGGGCTGGTGGCCAAGCCGCGATTGGCGACGATGTGCGGGGTCATGACGATGAGCAACTCATCGTATTCCTTCGTCTTGGTGGTATCGGAAAACACAAGATCAAGGCCGGGGATCTCCGAAATTGCCGGGATCCCTTCCATCGACCGCTGATCGTTGGTTGTGATCTCTCCCGCGACCACTGCCGGCTCGCCGTCGCGCAGGCGAATGCTGCCGTGATACTCCGAATTGGCAATCACCGGCACTCCGTTCGCGCTTTGCCCGGTAAGCGAGCGTAGCTGCATCTCCAGCGTCATGCTGATGTCGCCGTTTCCGTGCGCCACTGGCTTCGCCTTTATCTGCAACCCCAGATCCTCATAGCTGACGGAGGGAAACGGCGCCACGTAACTCTGGTTTCCGATCACTGAAGAAATCTGTGGCGAGTTATAGATGGGCGCGTAAGAGGCGTTCAGAATGGGGTAGCGTTCGCCCAGGTGAAACGTCGCTTCTTCGCCCTGCGACGAACGCAGGCTCGCATGGCTCAGGCTACGCGCCCATGACTCGTTTAACGAAAGCGCCGCGGTGAGGTGGTCGAGGCTGACCCCTGAAAAGGTAAGTCCGCCGCCAAAAGTGGCGAGCGGCTGGCTGAATATGGAATTCGCCTCCCCTTGCAGTTGCGCCAGCAGCCCGGAAAGAGCCGAGCTTCCAGCCTGGTTGATGCCGCCGGAAGAAACCAACTGGTTGACCAGAGATTGAATGCTCTGCCCGCCGAGTGCGGCAAGCGCAGCCACTGGAAGGTTGTATAGATTGAAGGTGTTTGGAACGTGCATCCCGATTTCGCGGGTGAAGTTGTGGCTGATCTGGTAAATCTCAATATCGAGCATGACCTCGGGGCGCTCGTCATTGATCTGCCGGAGCAATTCTGTGCAGGCCCGCAGCATGGCCTCAGGCGCGCGAATCTCCAGCGTTCCACCCTGGCCGGTGCTCATTTTCTGGAACTCGCACACGTTGCGCAACGCGCTGACTACTTCGGTGGTCTGCTGCGGAGTGGTCGCGCCCGGCACGGCAACCGTGGCCAGCGCCATGCGGTCGAATTGTTTGTGATTTTCGGCTGTGTTTGTTGCAATCAAAATCTGGTGAGAGCTGAGCGGCGTCCACATTGTCTTGCTGACTTTGCAGGCCATGCTCAGCGCCGTCATGAAATCGACGTTGTCGATATAAAACCGTATTGTCTTTGCGGTAACGGAATCGTCGAATTCAACTTTGATTCCGTAGGCGGTCGTGAGTTCGCTGAACAGGCCGCGAACTTCGCCGCGGTAATGAAAAGTAGCGCGGTCAGCTTTCGGTTGCAGCTCGATTTCCGTCGAATCGGAAACCACCGACAGTCCGGAGAGCCTCGATGTTGCTGGATCGCCGGCGGCATTGGCCAATCGCCCCTGCACATAAGTATTTTCTGAATCGAGATTCAGGGAGGCGCGAAATTCTGCCGCCGCCGCGTCCCGTTTACCCGCAGCGAGCAGCGCCTCGCCCTGCTGGGTGTGCTGAAACGCAAGTTGCGACTTGGTTAACTCCCACGCCGACAAATATTTCAGATCTTGCGGCACCAGGCGCGAGGCCTGGTCGAACTGAGCAAGCGCCTGTTCTTCGTGGTCCTGCTTTTGCAGCCTCTTTCCGCGCTTGTAGGCGCTTTGCGCCTGCTTCATTTCATTCTTCGAGGGAATACAATAAACGCCGCCGGGCACGCCGTTGCCGCAGGAAATCTCCGGCGCGGGCGTTGCGACATCTGCCGCGAACGACGCAGTTGCCATTGCGGCCAGCACAGAACAAATTAGAAGAATGGAAGACGCGCGGCGCATTCGCTCGATTCTATCCTCAGACCTCGACTTCTACAGCTGCCTATTAGGGCAACGTACTTCTGATTATTTGAATGCAAACACCAAGGGATACAGCTTTTCAGAACGCTGGGAGGCGTCCATCTTGCAGGGAATCCGGCCTCAACTGAGCATGATCCGCTCGATATCACGCGCCTTGCCGGTTTTCTCGTCGCAATCGATCACCACCGCGCACAGGCGAACGTCGCCCGTCGCCGGTTCGAAGCGCACCGGCATTCCGTTGAGAAATTTGTTGATCACCAGCTCTTTTTTGACGCCAATTACGCCCTCGTACGGGCCTGTCATACCAACATCGGTAATGTAAGCCGTTCCCTTGGGAAGAACGCGCTCGTCCGCGGTAGGAACGTGAGTGTGCGTGCCGACCACCGCCGTGACCCGGCCGTCAAGGTACCAGCCGAACGAAATCTTTTCGGATGTTGCCTCGGCGTGGAAGTCGACCAGAATAATCTTGGCTTCCACTTTTTCGAGCAACCGGTCTGCGACGCGAAACGGATCGTCGTTTGAGGCCATAAACACGCGCCCCTGAAAATTCATGACCGCATAGGGAATCTTTCCCTTGTGCCCCTGATAAAGGCCCGAGCCCGGCATATCGGGAGGATAATTTGCCGGACGAAGAACCCGCCGCGCGGGACTATGGCCGTTCTTCGATTCCTCAAAAAAATCGAGGATCTCGCGCTTATCCCAAACGTGATTTCCGGTGGTTATGACATCGATATCCAGCTCAAAAAGTTCTTCCGCCAACCCGGGCGTGATGCCGAACCCTCCGGCAGAATTTTCGCCGTTCGCGATGACCAGATCGATCGCCTGGTCGCGCACGATTTCGGGCAGCCGGTCTTTCACGATCGTTCGCCCCGGACGGCCAAAAATGTCGCCAATAAAGAGGATTCGCATGGATCAAGACCGCCCGTTCGAAGACTCACTCCGGGAGAGCCGAGATTTGATGGTAACACCATCGCCAGCTCGCCCATTTCGCCCGCGGACGATGGTTCTCGAACCTCTCAGCCCTTTTCGAAGTTGTGTTCGAGTGAGATATGTATCCAATGAATTCACAATCGTCGAATTTCGCAGCGAAGATGAAGATCGGAAGCGCAGTTGCTATTGTTTTAGTAACGGCTTTCGCATTGCTGACTGGCTGCAACGTTCAGCCGAACCTGCCGGCCTCGGCCATGCCATCCGCCCACGCAGAAAGCGAGGCCGTCAGCGGCTCGGGCAATCCGAATGCGAGTTTCAAGGGCTGCTGGGAGAAACAGGGCAGCCATCGCTATCAGGCGGTCGACATTTCCGTGGGAACTGCGGGCACCTACTCGTTCAACGCGCTCCTTTATTACGGGGCGACCTGCAACAAGAACGACAAGGCGGATCAATTCGGATACGACGAAGCGCTGCAATTAGGCCACGGGAGCTACATCTTCTGGTTCACCGCTTTTGCCAACCATCCCAAAATGTCGGCTCTGTGGTACCTGGGAGACCAGGTCTCGCAATGCGTCAGCTATGCGGATGCACCGGATTGCCAGTGATAAACGAAGGGTAGAAAACTCTTACGGCGCCAGCTCCGCCGTCCGCAAAAAATCGTAGTTTCCCGCCGGATTCAATCGCAGGTTGCGCACCCGCTTGTTGTGCACCAGCACATTATCCAGATACCAGAGATCGATGTAAGGCAGTTCTTCGGCCAGGATGCGCTGCAGTTCGTCGTAAATCGGCTTGCGCACTTTCGGATTGACCTCGCGCCGGCCCTTGTCGATCAGCGCGTCCACGGCAGGATTCGAATAGAACCCTCGATTGGCTCCATTCGGCGGAAACTTCGCCGAGTGAAACGCATACTCGAAGATATCGGGATCTTCGTTGCCGCCAATCCAGCGCAAGCCGTAAACCTGAAACACCCCGTGGATCACGTCGGCAAAAAATGTCGCAAACTCGAAGCTGCGTATATCGAGCGCGATTCCAACCTCGCGCAGCTGCTGCTGCATCACCGCGACCATCAGCCGGGTATTTTCGTCGGTCGAAGTTTTCATGGTGAGGTGAAAGCGGGTTCCGTTCACCGCCGGATACCCGGCGGCATCGAGCAACTGACGAGCCTTTTCCGGATCGTGATCGTAAGCCGGCACGTCGCCGTTGTAGGCCCAGCTCTGCGGTGGAAGAATGCTGCGGGCGGGTTGCGCCTCGCCGCGCCACAAATATTCAATCATCGGCCGGCGGTCGAGCGCATAGGCGATCGCCTGGCGTACGCGAACGTCGCGAAGAATCGGATCGCGCAGATTGAATCCCATGTAAGCCAAAACCGTTCCCGGTGCGCGCTCGACTGCCAGCGATGGATCGCGCTGCAAAGTCTGCACCATGTCGGGCGTGAGCGCGTTGATCGCCGCATCGGCGCTGCCTTTGCGCAACTCCAGCGCGCGCGTGGTCGCGTCGGGCACCACGGCAAAGCGCACGCGCTCCAGCTTCGCCTTTTCGCCCCAGTAATCATCGTTGCGCTCGACCACGACTTCTTTGTCGGTTTCGGCGCTGACAAACTTGAACGGGCCCGAGCCCATGGGATGCGTTGTAACTTCATTGCCGCCGCCGTAAGGCACAATGCCGACGGCACCGTCGGAAAGATTCCACAGCAGGGTTGCCGACGGCTCCTTCATGTGGAAGACCACCGTGAATTCGTCGGGCGCATCGATGTGGTCGACAAAGCGGTAGACCGCGGCTTTCGTGCTGCGCACCTTGCCTTGCAGCAGAGTGTCGAAGGTCCACTTTACGTCCCGCGAAGTGAGCGGGCGGCCGTCGTGAAACCTGACTCCGTGATGCAGATGAAAGATGTAAGTGAGCGGATCGGGAATTTCCCAGCGCTCGGCGAGTCCCGGCGCCACATCAAGATTGTCGCCGCGGGTGAGCAGGTCGTCGAATATGAGATTGTCAATGCGCTCCGATTGGGCATCGACCCCGATGCGCGGGTCGAGATTTGTGGGACTCGACTCGATCAGCATGACCAGCGTACTGGGATCGGGTTTGCCCGAGCACGAGCACAGCCCAGCCAGCGCGAGCGCAGCAAGCAATCCGGAAGCGATGCGAAGCCTCTGCATCATCAGCCACAGTCCTGGCACATCCGATGCAGCGAGTTTACGGTTTTCCAGTTGCGGGCGGTCGCCTGAATTGCCAGCGTCCGGTCGAGCGGAGCTTTCATCAACTTGCTTTCTGCGACTCCGTTCGGAAGATACAGGTAAATTTCCTTGCCCAGGCAGCGCGATCGCCCCGGAGCGACGGTGAACGCTTCGAGCTTGGCAATCGCTTGCGGAGCGGGACACTCAGACAGAAACATGACATGAATCTTCTCCACATCGATGCCGCGCTCTTTCAGAAAGGGATTGTTCTCGACCGTCTGGCGCATCTCTTCCGCAGTTCGTGTAACGACTGGAACCGAAAATTCAAAATCCTCCACCAACCGTTGTTCAATTTTCTTCGACAGCGCAGGCGGAGAACTCTTTGCCGCCTGAAAGACAACGTTTCCGCTCTGAATCAACGTTTGCACACGCTTGAATCCCAAAGCCTCAAACGACTCTCGAAGCTTCTCCATCTTCATTCGCTTGTTGCCGCCGACGTTAATGCCGCGCAGCATGGAAACGTAAGTCGCCAACGAGTTTCCCTCGAAGCAGAGCTTTATGGATAGCAGATTTTACCAAGCACCGCCGCGCGTTTCGCCCCGGTCGCCGAAGGAACATTCGAAGGCCGCCGGCGCCAGGTTTCATGAGCGAGCAGGGCAAATGCCACCGCTTCCTTTGCGGCAGACGGCAAACCGAATTCGTCGGAAAGCCGGATGCAAACTCCGATCGTTTCAAGCTCTGCTCTCAACATGTTTACAAGGGTAGGGTTCTTCGTCCCGCCGCCGGAAAGAACCATTTCGCGAAAGTTGGATCTCGATGCGGTGCTTTTCTTCGATGCGATTCGCCGGACCGCCTCTGCGATGGACCGCGCCGTCAAAGCGGTCGCCGTGGCAATGATATCTGCCTTTGGGCGCCGGCCGCAGCTCCGCAAGAAGCTGTGGGCAAACTCCCGTCCAAATTCCTCGCGACCGGCAGTCTTGGGGGGCTTCTCGCGGAAGAATTCGTGCCGGAGTGCCGCGGCGAGTGCCTCATCAATTATTGTTCCGGAAGCGGCAATCTTTCCGCCGCCGTCGAATGTTTTGTGAAATAGCTTCTGGGTGAGCGCATCGACCACCATATTGCCCGGCCCGGTATCAAAAGCGATGGCCTCACCGGCTGCCGCACCCGCGGGAATCGCCGTCAGGTTAGCGATGCCGCCGATGTTCTGCACAATCCGGCCAATCTTCCGGTGGCGGAAAAGCATGTAATCGAGGAACGGAACCAGGGGCGCCCCTTTACCGCCTGCGGCCATGTCAGCAGGACGAAAGTCACAAACTACCGGAACTCCAGTTTGCGCGGCGATAATTGCACCCTCGCCGGTCTGCCACGTGGCGCTGACTCTGCGCCCGAGAAATGCCGCCGGCTCGCCCTGATGGTAGAGTGTCTGCCCGTGGCACCCGACCAGATCGCTCTTAATTCGAAAGCGCCGTTCGGTTGCCGTCACGGCCTGGGAGTAAAGTTGACCAAGCAGAAAATTCAGCCGGGCTAAATCCGCCACGCTCGCCGCGGAGGCATTCATCGCCGCGAGAACCGCTTCCCGTACTTTTATCGGATAGGGATACTCTGCGTGGCCCAGCAACTCGAAAGCCCGGCGCCCATGCTTTCCGTTATTCGCAAAACGCACCAGCGCGAGGTTAATCCCATCGGCGGAGGTGCCGCTCATAACCCCGGCAACGATCATGCCTTTGTTCTTCATGGGCGGCGTTTCATGCGCGCCGAAGCCGTGGCGACTTGGCATTCTTGTGTTCCGCTCGCGCCAAAGCTTCCAGCCGCAACTGTTCGCCGAACTCCCAAAGCCGGCGCGACAGGCCCTTAACGTTAAACACGGAGGGCCTGACGCGCAACAGTTTCACGAACTTCTTCTTGAACGCCGCTACGCGCCGCGAGGATTCGGCAACCCGCTTCGCAAATTCCTTGTCGTGTTCCATTGCGGTGGCCATCGCCTCGTAAGCTTCAACCACGCGATCCTCGCGGTGGCAGATCAAGCAAAGGTCGCCGCCGGCAAGGACAAACTCAACCGCAGCCCGGCCAATCGGAGCAGCCGACAAAACTCCTCCCATTTCCAGATCGTCAGAGACGATCAGATTGCGATAGCCAATTCTCTTGCGCAATATGCCCGTGATCAAAATCTTCGAAAGCGACGCCGGAGTTTGGTCGTGCGTTACCTGCGGATACGCCGCATGCGAAACCATCACCATAGGCAGCTGCGCACGCAGCAGGCGATACGGAAGCAGATCCTCCGCCCAAAGTTTCTTGAGCGCCTTATCGATAACCGGCAGCTGGTAGTGACTATCGAGCTTGCCTTCTCCTAGCCCGGGGAAATGTTTGCCGCAGCCCAGCACCCGCTGGCTGCGCAGTCCTGCCAGGAATTCGCCCGCATACAATGCCGACTCGCGCGGCCTCGCCGAGACCGCCCGCGAACTCATTACCTTGCGCGACGCCGCAAAAGCCAAATCGAGCACCGGCGCGAAGTCGAGGTTGAAGCCGAGCGCACGGCAGTTGTGGCCGATCACCGCGCCGTGCTTGCGAAACAGTTTGCGATCGCCGCTGGCAAAGACCTCCGCGGCCGAGGGCGTCGGCCCGAGCACATCGCGAAAGCGGTCCACAGTTCCACCCTCGAGATCGACGCAGGTGAACAACGGCGTTGCGACGCAAGCCTGGCAATCGCGCAACAGCCGGCGACTTTGATCGGCGTCCTTAATGTTCCGGGCAAATAAAACCACTCCAGCGGGCTGAAGCCGCTTAAGCAGGGAACTGAGCCGCGGCGTCATTTCTGCGCCGTCGAATCCGACGATCAGCAATTGACCAATCTGAGTAGGAGGTTTCGTGCTTGAGCGAGAGCGCATTCGGAGACGAACCAAAGAGCTTTTTTCTAATTCAGATTTCCTTCTTCAGCTCCGCGAGCAGATTGAGAGCTTCGAGGGGCGTGAGCCGGTTCAGATCCACTTCCCGCAATCGGTCCACTACTGGTTGTGACAGCGGCGTGAAGATGGTCAACTGGGTCGCAGGCGGAACCGCGCCGGGCGAAAGATGGCCGGTCAGTTGCCGCTCGGCCGATTCGTGCTCGGCGAGAACCTCGCGTGCGCGCGAGATCACTTGATTGGGCAATCCCGCCAGTTTCGCTACTTCGATGCCGTAGCTGCGATCCGCCGCTCCCGGTTGCACCTTGCGCAGAAATACGATTCCGCCCCCGGTTTCTTTCACCGAAACGTGATAATTCTTCACTCCCGAAAGCTGTTCGGCCAATTCCGTCAGCTCGAAATAGTGGGTCGCGAAAAGGGTTTTGGCCCTTACGCGCGCGTGCAAATATTCGATCGTCGCCCATGCGATCGCCAGGCCGTCGTAGGTCGCCGTGCCGCGGCCGATTTCGTCGAGAAGAATCAGAGAACGCTCGGTTGCCGTGTGCAGGATGGCCGCCGTCTCCGTCATCTCGACCATGAATGTCGAGCGCCCGCGCGCCAGGTTGTCGCTCGCGCCAATGCGCGTAAATACGCGGTCAACAATACTCAGGCGCGCTGAGCGCGCCGGAACGAACGAGCCCATCTGCGCCAGAATCACGATCAGCGCCGTCTGCCGCAGGTAGGTAGATTTGCCTCCCATATTCGGGCCGGTCAGCAGCAGAATATTGTGCGTGCTCGAATTCAGGTAAAGATCGTTCGCAACGAAGCGCTCGTTGCCTCCGGCCATCTCCTGTTGCTCGATCACCGGATGGCGGCCTTCGACGACCTCAAGATCGTCCGGCGTGGAAACTTGATCCTTTGCAGCTCCCTCCGCCCCGGCAGCGAATTGCGGCCGGCAATAATTTCGCAGCGCGGCAATGTGCGCCAGCGAAGCTAAAACGTCGACTTCGGCCAGCGCCAGCGCCGTTTGCCGGATCCGCTTGGCTTCAGCCGCAATCGCCGTACGCAACTCAGTGAAAAGCCGGCGCTCGATCTCGACAATCTTCTCCTGCGCGTCGAGGATTTTGGTTTCGTACTCCTTCAGTTCAGGAGTAGTGAAGCGCTCTGCGCCCACCAGCGTCTGCTTGCGTTCGTAATTCTGCGGGACAAGGTGAAGGTTCGCTTTCGAGACCTCGATGTAATATCCGAAGATCGAATTGAATTTCACCTTCAGCGAATGGATTCCCGTGCTTTCGCGCTCCCGCTGTTCGATCTGCGCCAGCACCTGCTTGCTGTTGCGGGAAAGTTCGCGCAGTTGATCGAGATCGGCGTGAACGCCGGGGGCAATCACGCCGCCATCCCCGAAGCTAAGCGGGGGCTCCCGCACAATGGTATTGTCGATGCGCTCGCGCAGGTCGCTGAGTTCGTCCAGGGAATTGTGAAGCGCGAGCAGCCGGACGGCGGAAAACCGCGCAACCGCGGTTTTCGCTGCCGGAAGTTTTGCCAGCGACGCAGCCAGCGCCAATACATCGCGCGGGTTTGCCGCCTCGAGAGTCACCCGGCTCAAAAGCCGCTCTAGATCGAGCACGCCATCGAGCGCGCGCCGCAGCTCTTCGCGCGCGATCGTCTCTTTCACCCCTGCTTCGACCGCGTCGAGGCGCGCCTTGATCTCCGCCAAGTCCAGCGACGGGCGCAGCAGCCAGGCTCGCAGCAGCCGCTTGCCCATCGGAGTGACCGCCGCATCGATGCAGCGGTACAGCGTCACCCCGGCGTCGGAGCCCGCGAATAACGGCTCTATCAACTCAAGATTCCGCACCGTGACCGCGTCCAGCACCAGGCAATTCTGCCGTTCATACCACCCGATGCGGTCCACGTGATCGAGGGACCCGCGCTGGGTCGAGCGTACGTAGTACAGAATCGCCCCGGCGGCAGCGGCCGCTGCCGCTCGTCCAGACAATCCAAATCCTTCGAGCGACAAAACTCCGAAATGATTTTCCAGGAGCGGAATGGAATGATCGGGCGCGAAAATCCAATCCTCCAACGGCGTTTCAGTGCAGCCTTGCGCCCGCCCGAGCGCGCTTTGGCTCCGGCTCTTGGCCTCGAATAGCGGCGCCGCGGTGCCGTACAAAAGCTCCCTCGGCCGCAGTTGCTCCAATTCTTCCTGCACCCGCCGCAGCGCATTCTCGCCGGAAAACTCCGTGGCGCGAAACTCGCCGGTCGAGAGGTCGAGCGCCGCGAATCCTACGCGATCCCCCACCTGCGCCAGCGCCGCCAGAAAATTGTTTTCGTCGGACCCGAGCGACGAATCTGCCGCCGTTCCCGGCGTAACCACTCGCGTCACTTCGCGCCGCACCAGTTTCTTCGCAAGCCGCGGATCCTCCACCTGCTCGCAGATCGCTACCTTGAATCCCTTGCGAATCAGCTTCCCGATATAGCCTTCGGCCGCGTGATGCGGCACGCCGCACATGGGAACGGCAATGCCTTTCTCTTTATTGCGAGAAGTCAGCGTGATTTGCAGCTCTTTCGAAGCGACGATGGCATCGTCAAAAAAAAGCTCGTAAAAATCTCCCAGGCGGAAAAACAGCAAGGCGGTGGGATGCTCTTTCTTGACGGCGGCGTACTGCCGCATGAGCGGCGTGGAAGGCTCGGTCATTGCTTCAGTCAGATGAGGGCTTGGCGCGGATTATAACAAAGCCCCGGGACCGATTTTCCTGACGGCCTGTGCAAACGGAGGCGACCCTTCGCGCTTCACGAATTGGCAGTTGACGCAATTTCGCGTCGATGTTCTCCTTACACATGGAACTCCGTAAAGATCCCATCACCCGCTCATGGGTCATGACCGGGGACGACGCGGTCTTACCCGCATCGGAAACCGCCTGCCGCTTTTGCCCAGACTCACCCGACCCTACGCAAGTCGTGGCTGCCGTTCCTTCTGCGGTTGGATGGTCGGCGCGCTCGATGGTTCATCCCAATCCCCTTTACCACATCGAAGGTGAGCCCGGCCGTCGCGGCGACGGCCTTTACGACCGGATGAACTCCGTCGGCGCTCATGAAGTGCTGGTCGAAAATCCCGTCCACGACCGCCATCTGTGGCGCGCCAGCGATGACGAGATCGGGCAATTCCTTCGCATTGCAGCCGAGCGCATCCTCGATCTCAAGCGCGATTCGCGCATCAAGTACGTGAGCCTCTTCAAAGATTTCGGTCCCGGCTCCGGTCAGGAATTTGCTCACCCAAGCTCGCAGCTTACCGCCACAACGTTCGTTCCGCGCCGCGTGCTTTACGAATTGCGCGCCGGCCGCGAATATTTTGTCGCCAAGGAGCGTTGCGTCTTCTGCGACATTCTGAGCCAGGAAGAGCGCCACGCCGCGCGGGTGATTGAAGCCCGGGGCGATTATGTCGCCCTCGGGCCCTACGCTCCGCGCGTGCCCTACGAAACCTGGATCCTCCCGCGCAATCACGAAGCCTCTTTCGAGCGCACAGGATTGTCGAAGCCCGGCCTGCGAGTAAACCTCGCCGCGCTGATTCGCCGCACCCTGCAGCGCATTCGAGCGCTAACCGAAAGTTTTCACCTGGTGCTGCACACGTCTCCCAACAGCCTGCATCCCTCGAAGACTCTGGGTTTCTGGAAGACGATCGACGAGGATTACCACTGGCACATTGAGATCATGCCCGTCCTCGCGACCAAGGCGCGCTCGTACACTTTCAAAGAAGTTTATTATTCGCCGGTCACTTCGGAGACGGCGGTGAAGCAGCTGCGTGACGCGAAGATTGACGGATAAGAATCGTCGCCCATTACCTCGACGGCGAACCCATTAAGAGGATTACTGCCTGGCTCCCGCTCGCCGCAGTATGCGAGCCACGTCGTTGTTCTTTCGCGCTTGCGCCCAGGTCAGAGCCGCGTAGCCATTGCGCGCCCGCAGGTTTACATCCGCGCCCGCCGCGAGCAGCGCCTTCACCACGTCCGTGTCCGCTTTAGGATTCTGGCAAGCCCGGATCAATGCGGTTTGGCCGCCCTGGTCCAACGCATTCACGTCGGCTCGTGTCGGCGTCGCCAGTAACTGCTGCACCGTCTTCAAGTCTTCCTGTGCCGCCGCCCGCATCAAGGGCGTCTCGTCAGGATCTTCCCAGGTCTCGCCGCCGCTTCCCAGCGCAATCGGCCATGCGATCGGAATAACGTTCAGAACTTTAACCCCGATTTCGCCGTTCATCTTCTGCCAGTCGTTGAGTCTGAAATAGCCTCGCAGCAGCGGCTGAATCTGTATCTCCACCACCGACTTCCACAGTGGATTGCTGGTCACTCCCGAATCTGCCGCGGAGCCATCGGAAGGCTGTACGCGAAAGGCGCTGAAACCATCCGCTGCATCCCATTCAAAGTGCGCATCCACGGCGCGAGTGAATCCGGACAATACGATCCATCCCGCTCCACAAAAGACCAGCAAGCCCGCCACGGCGTAAGGCCACAACCGCCGGTTTACAGCCCGCGAGGCCAAAACGGCTGCAGATCCAAGCAGCGCTAAAACCTCGATCGTCAATCCCGCAGCCGCAAATATTTCTCCAGCCCCGTTCCACCAGAAAACCCGCCAATCCAGAAAGCCGCCATCGTCAAAATGCCAGAACGGATTGAAATAAAGCAGCAGCAATCCGGCCACAAACAGCATGGCTCCGGCTTCGAGGCCGGCGACCGCCCACGTGGTGAACCGAATATGCCTGGCGTTTGGGGAGAGCATCGGTGGCGGCCAACTCTGTGAAAGTTGGCGAGACGAGTATAGACAGGGCAAGGAGAAATCGGAATCAAAAACTGAGGAAAGAATTGCATTCGCCACGATGGCGCGCGACTAGTTCGCGGCGCGCGCCAGCTTGGTATGGGGCATGTGGTTGATTTGCCGCAGCAGTTCCTTCGCCTGCGTGCCGTCGACTGGATGGGAGAACAAATATCCCTGGCCGAGTTCGCAGCCCATCGACTGAAGGTGTTCCAGTTGCTTCGCGGACTCAATTCCCTCCGCAATTACCGTCAACTTCAACTTGTGCCCCAGCATGACGATCAACTCGACAATGTCCGCCGCGCCGCGGTCGAGCAACATCGTGCTCACTAGAGAGCGGTCGATCTTCACGGCTTCGACAGGAAATTGCCGAAGCGCGATCAGCGACGAATTGCCGCTGCCAAAATCGTCCAGAATCACCGCCACCCGCAACTGCTTCAAATTCGAAAGAATCGTGGCCGTGAGTTTGGGATCCGCTCCGGCGACTGTCTCCGTCATCTCCAGCCGCAACTGCGATGGGTCGGTACCGGTCTCCCGCAGCGCAGTCTGCAGTTCAGCAACGAATCGGGCATCGGCCAGCTGCGTGGCGGAAACGTTCGTGCTCATGCCGATCGCGGCCAGGTTTGGCATTTCAACCATCCATGAGCGCAATTGCCGGCAGGCTTCTGCAATCACCCATTGCCCCGCCGAGGCAAGCATTCCGGTGCTCTCCGCCGTCGCCAGAAATTGGTACGGGGAAATCAAACCCTGCCGGGGATGTTGCCAGCGCAGCAGTGCTTCAAATCCTGTGATCTCTCCGGTTTTCAAGTCGATGATCGGCTGGTAGTGGAGCCGGAACTGGCGTTTCTGCAGGGCGTCGCGCAATTCCTCCTCGAGGCGAAGCTGGTTGACCGCGCGGGTGTGCATCGATTCGCTGAAGACTTCACACCGGCCTCCGCCCAGCGCCTTGGCGCGGCGCATCGCCGTGTCGGCCTCCTGCAAAACATCTTCTGCGCGCTGGTGGGCGGCGGTGCTCAAAGCAATCCCGACGCTGGCTGCGATCCGCACCTCGCGTTTTTCCACCGTGACTGGCAGCGATAGCCGAGCGAGAATTCTCGTTCCCGCCCGCATGGCATCGCTTGGATCCTTTATCCCTTCCAGCAGAACGGTGAATTCGTCTCCACCCATCCGTGAGAGCACCGCGCTCTTCATTGACGCGTCGCCGGTGTGCCGCGAAACCGTATCTTCCTCCCGGAGGCACGTTTCGATACGGCGGCCGGCCTCCATCAGTACGTGATCGCCCAGCACCGCTCCCATCGCATCGTTGAGCTGCTTGAAAGCGTCGAGATCGACAACCAGCACGGCATAGCAGTGTTCGGGACTTCGCTGGGCACGGTCGAAGGCATGTTGCAAGCGGTCGAGAAACAGCCTCCGGTTCGGCAGTCCGGTCAGCGTGTCATGAAACGAATTGTGCTCCAGTTGCTCTTGTGCGCGCTTGCGATCGGTAATGTCGCGATTCACGATTACCAGCTTCGTGACATCGCCCTTTTCATCGCGAATCGCGCGTGCGATCGATTCCAACACCCGCCAGCTTCCATCTTTATGGCGAATGCGGTATTCCAGCTGCCTGCCGACTCCGGTCTCGCGCGCCTCGCGTCCCGCCTCCAGAATCTTGAAACGGTCGTCGGGATGTACCTGCTCGAAGGCCGACGTTTCTCCCAGTTCCGCCGCGGAATAGCCGAGAATTCTTTTGTAGGACGGACTGTTGTAAAGCCGCCGTCCTTTCACGTCGACTAACGCAATCATGTCGGCGGCATTCTCCGCCAGAATGCGGAACAATTCATCGCGCCGCTTCCAATTTGCGCGGTCGCGATACATGCGCACCCACTGATAAATCACCAGCAGAACCAGCCCGGCGAGAGCAATCCAATAGCCCGAAGGCAGCATAGTCAATGGATAGATCGGCAATCTCTCGCCAAAGACTTAGCTGCAGTTCATAATGTTCGGGTGACCGTCCGCCGCCTGAAAACCTATGCCGGAGCGCAGGGATACGTCTATCAGTACTATTTCGTCGGGCAGCGACCCGCACTGCCGGACGACCGCGAGGCTCCGGCGACGGAATTTGTTTTCGATGTCACCTCCGACCGCAAACAAATCTTTGCGGTCAGCGTCTTCCTGCCGCAGGGTGCCGCGACCGCGTGGGCCGCGACGCATGGGCGGCCTTTAACCGAGCCAGAGCAGTACGCAGCCGCTAAGCTGCGCCTGTTTCGGGCCTTCGATGAATCACAAAACCTGCAAGCCGAAGGCCGGCGACTGGTTATCGATACCCAATCGTTAGAGGAATCCCTGACCGGACTGGGCGTAGACTAGGGACCGTCTTGCGACTGCCACAGCGTAATGTGGATTCTTGTGACGAGATCACAGATGCACGTGATTCTTATCGTTGCCGCTCAGCGCGTATGTGGAGAATATAATTCGTGGAAGGGGATTGGGGTTCGCCGGGTGTTGCCGAACAGTGTTATCGAATGCCGGGAACGGGAATAGACCGGCTCAGCATTAAGCCCAGCCCACTCAGATACTTGCCAAGAATATGTCATTGCTTTGGTTACGCTTCGCGCTGGCCTGCTACTTCGTCGGGCTGATCTACGCCTTCTTCGCGCTCCGGCGCACCAGCGATCTCTTTAGCCGCATCGCTCTGCACGCGGCCAGCCTGGGCATGGTGTTTCACTTCGTATCCCTGGTCGAGCTGTTTCTTTCAGGTCAGGTTGCCCGCACGTCGGTAGATAACGCCGAATCGCTGCTTGCCTTCCTGTCGATGACGTTTTTCATGGTTGTCTACGCCATCTATAAAACGACCTCGCCCGGGGTTGTGGTTTTTCCGATCGTATTCTTTTTGACTTTTGTTGCGGCGATTGACGAACAACCGGTTCTGCGCACTTCTTTCGTGCAGCACAAAGGCTGGCTCGTCGCTCACATCATTCTCATCTTTACCGGTTACGCGGCGCTGCTGCTCAGCTTCGGCGCCAGCCTCCTCTATCTGGTGCAGGAACATCGTCTTAAAAGCAAGAAACCCAGCAGCCTGATTTCGTTCCTGCCCGCTCTCGAAGTCCTCGATCAGATCGGCTACCGTTCGCTGGTGCTCGGGTTTCCGTTCATGACTCTTGGTCTGATCACCGGCTCGGTAGTCGCCATGTCTGCGTACGGTCACGTCGACTTTACCGATCCCAAGATTTTTCTGTCGATCCTGATGTGGTCCGTCTACATGATCATGGTGTTCACCCGCTGGAATTCAGGATGGCGTGGCCGGCGCGCCGCTGTTCTGGCGTGGGTTACCGTCGCAACTGCCATCGTAGCCTGGGTTGCCAACTACTTCTCCACGATGCACAGGTTTGCCTCATGAGATACCAGCTCATCGGCGTGAACCACAACAGCGCTCCGCTCGATGTGCGCGAGCGCCTGGCGATTCCCGAGTCCCGCCTGCCTGACTGCTGCCGCGATCTGACCGCGCACCCCGGAATCGAAGAGGGCATGATCATCTCGACCTGCAACCGCGTGGAAATGATCACGCACACCACCAACGGAGCGGCCGACCTGCGCGGCTTTTTGCACGGTCACTTTCAGCTGAATCCTGAGGATCTCGACGCACACCTCTATGAGTTCCGCGAAAAGGATGCCGTAAGACATGTTTTTCGCGTGGCTTCAAGTTTGGATTCGATGGTGGTCGGCGAAGCCCAGATCCTCGGCCAGGTCAAAGAGGCCTATGCCACTGCGCGAGCCGTAGGCTCGGTGCGGGGGCAGCTCGACCGGCTTTTCACCCGCGCCTTTGCCGTCGCAAAACGCGTGCGCACCGAAACCACGGTGGGATCTTCTTCGGTATCGATCGCCTCGGTCGCGGTCGAATTAGCCAAAAGGATTTTTGGTTCTTTGCAAGGGAAGAGTGTTTTCATCGTAGGCGCCGGCAAAATGAGCGAGCTGGCCGCGCGCCATTTAATCGCCCACGGCTGCGCATCGATTTTCGTTTCCAACCGCACCTACGAGCGCGCCGCCGGCCTGGCGCAGCGGTTCAATGGACAAGCCATCAAGTTCGATGATCTCTACGACTCCTGCGACAAAGCTGATATTGTCATCACCTCGACCGGCTCGCCGCACGCCATTTTCCGTCGCGAGCACGGAGAACAGTTTCTTGCCCGGCGCAAGAACAAGCCGATGTTTTTCATCGACATCGCCGTTCCCCGCGACGTTTCGCCGGAAATGGCCAAGCTCGACGGCATCTTTGCCTACGATATCGACGACCTGCAGCAGGCGGTCACCAGCCATGTAGCCGACCGCCACAAAGAAGCCGAACTCGCCGAAGCCATCATCGCCAGCGAAGTCGAGCGCTTCGAAGCCCGGGTGCACGCGCTCGACGTTGTGCCGACAATCGTCAGCCTCCAGGATCATCTCGAGACGATTCGCCAGGCCGAAATCGACCGCGTCCGCAGCCGCATGGGTGCGCTGACGCCGGAGCAGGAAATGGCAGTCGAGGCGCTGACGCGCGGAATCATCAACAAAGTCATGCACACCCCAATCACCACGCTGAAGACGGCCGCCCGCGAATCGGAGGCGACGACCGTGATCGATGTGGTGCGCAGGCTGTTTAACCTGCACGAAAAAGAAAAAGCTTCGGCTTCACAGGCGAACGGGGAAGCATCGAGCAAGAAGGAATCGGAAACGCGCCACTGACCCAGCCGCGAAGCGGGGAAAGAATTCAGCCTGCGGCGCAAGCCGTGAGCAGTGAGAAGAAACGGAGCTCAGTCCCGGAGGGAAGAAAGAGAAGCCAGAACCCATCCTCCGAAGGATTGCATGAACTCTCCATTCGTCGAAAAAACAAACTTGTGAAACGCACCCTGTTCGCCAAATGACCGAATTTAACAATAACGGCCACTCCTCCGGGAAACTCCGCATCGGCTCTCGCGGCTCGCAGCTCGCACTCTGGCAAGCCAACTACATCTCAGCGCTGTTGCGCGCCCGCGGCCACGAGGTCGAAATCGAAATCATCCACACCACCGGCGACAAAATCACCGACGTTCCCCTGGCCATGGTCGGAACGAAGGGTGGATCTGGCAAAGGAATTTTCACCAAGGAAATCGAAGATGCCCTGGCCGACGGCCGCGTCGATCTCGCTGTCCACTCGCTCAAAGACCTGCCCACTGACCTTCCCGCAGGATTCGAAATCGCCGCGATCACCGAAAGAGAAGATCCGCGCGATGCCTTCTGCTCACGCCATCACTCGAGCATCAACGATCTACCTAAAGGCGCGCGCGTCGGCACATCGAGCCTCCGCCGCCAGGCGCAACTCAAGGCAATTCGTCTTGATCTCAACATTCATCCATTGCGGGGCAACGTCGATACCCGCCTGCGCAAACTCGACCAAGGCGAATACGACGCAATCATCCTGGCCTCCGCAGGCCTGAAGCGTCTGGGCAGAACCGAATTCGTCAAACAGATAATTCCGGTCGAAATTATGTGCCCCGCCGCCGGCCAGGGCGCCCTCGCGACTGAAATCCGCAAAGGCGACAGCGCAATGCGCGAGCATCTCGAATTCCTGAATGACCCAGGCGCCCGCGCCACCACGATCTGCGAGCGCGCCTTGCTCAACCGCCTCGGGGGAGGCTGCCAGGTCCCCATCGGAGCCTTCGCGGAAATAAAGAACGGCATCCTGCATCTCGAAGCCGTCGTCGCCGACCCGGATGGTTCGAAGGTTCTCCGCGAATCGCGCGACGGCCATCTCAACGACCCCGAAAAACTGGGAAACGAAGTTGGCGATACTTTGCTCCGCCGCGGCGGAAACGAAATCCTCGAAGCCGTCTACGGCCGGGGCCTGGCCGTTCCGCCGCAAATGTGATCCTGGCATGAAAGCCCGCTTTGTCCTACTTCAGCTTCTCGGCGGCACAACAGACTCCCAGGCGCTCCGCCGCTGGGTCAACTTCTGGCCGCCATTTCTGGGCGCCGGCATCCGCGTAACCAGCATCGCGCCTGACATGAAAGCCGTCGACGTGGAGATGAAGCTGCACTGGTGGAACGCCAACTACGTCGGCACTCACTTCGGCGGATCGCTCTTTGCCATGACCGACGCCTTCTATATGCTGATGCTGATGGCGAAGCTCGGCCGCGGTTACATCGTCTGGGACAAAGCCGCAACCATCCGTTACCGCAAGCCAGGGAGGGGAACCGTGCGCGCCGAATTTCGTCTCACCGATGGCCAGATCGAAGACATTCGGGAGAAACTGAAGACGCTCCCGAAATATGAGCCGATCTTTTCCGTAGAAGTGAAAGACGAAGCCGGAGTAGTGATCGCCGAAGTAGAAAAAGTTTTGCACGTGCGAAGGAAGGATAGTTCCACAAAAGATCGTCAATAACTCCCCGAACCACGAAAGAGAACAGGCCGTGTATATCCCCGAACATTTCCGCGTGCGCAAGGGCGAAGACGCCATCGCCTTCATGCGCGCCAATCCATTCGCCATCTTGGTCTCGACAACCGATGAAGGGCCTTACGCGACCCATCTGCCTTTGTTCGTCCAAACGGAGGGCGACCGCGTCACCATGCGCGGCCACGTTTCCAAAGCCAACCCACACTGGCGTTATCTCGAACGGCAGCCGCAATGCCTCGCCATCTTTCACGGCCCGCATTCCTACATCTCGCCAGGCAACTACACTGCTCGCGAAAGCGTTCCCACCTGGAACTATGCCGCCGTACATGTCGATGGCGCGGCAAAACTGTTCTCTTCAGAGACTGAACTTCACGGGATGCTGTATGAGCTTGTAGAAACCTTCGAGCCCAGCTACCGCCGGCAATGGGAAGAACTGAGCCCAAAATACCGCGAGAACATGCTGCGCCAGATCGTAGGCTTTGAAATCGTGGCGACGAAGATTGAAGGCAAGTTCAAGTTAAGCCAGAATCGCACAAAAGAAGACCAGGCCAATGTGATCGCATCTTTGGAGAACTCAAACGACTCGGCGATTTCGGGCGTGGCCCGCATGATGAAAGAACGAGGTCTGGGAACGAGCCGGAAAAACGAGATCGAATAAGTTCGTGTGGGCGGGCACTCCTGACCGCCAAATCGAACCATGAGCGAGCAGAAAAAGCCCGGGAAGAAGAAGCCCTCAACCAGCCTGCCGCTGGCCGGAATAAGAATTCTGGCAGGCCGCGCCCGCCATCAGGCAGGCGCGCTCTCAGCGCAGTTGCGCAGGCTGGGCGCAACTGTCATCGAGATTCCCTTTATCGAAATCCGGAAGCCCCGCAGTTTCAAACCGCTCGACGAGGCGCTAAGAAGCCTCGGCAATTACGACTGGCTCATTTTGACGAGCGTCAACGGTGTCGAAGCAATGTGGGACCGAATGGCGAAACTAAGGTTAACAAAAACGTCTCTGGCCGGCACACGAGTTGCCGCCATCGGCCCCGCAACCAGGCAAGCGATCGAAAAACGCGGCGCGAAAGTTCAGGTTGTCCCCAGGGAGTACGTCGCCGAATCCGTAGTGCACAGCCTGAAAAATAAAGTGAAAGGGAAGCGGGTTCTCCTGGTGAGGGCCAAAGTCGCTCGTGATGTGATTCCCAACGAACTGCGCCAGGCCGGAGCGCGCGTGGATGTAGTCGAAGCCTACGAAACCGTTACGCCTGAATCTTCGCGAAGGCGCCTGCAAGCCGCGTTAGAAAATCCTCGCAGGCGGCCGAACGTGGTGACGTTCACCAGTTCGTCCACGGCAAGAAACTTCTCAGAATTGTTGGGCTCACCCCGCAAGGGCGCGAAGAAACTAAACGGAATTCTAATGGCCTCCATCGGCCCTGTAACCTCGACCACACTGCGCCAACTCGGCATGCGAGTCGATATCGCGGCCAAAGAATTCACCATCCCCGGCCTTGTCCAGGCAATCGGCGAAACTCTAGCCCCGCGCGGCGCTACTCGCTGAGCGAGCAACTGCAGTCCGCCGGCACAACGTGCGCCAGCAAGAAATCGGCGACGCGTTGATAAGCGTCAATCTGATTCTCCACCCGCGCGAATCCGTGGCCTTCGTTCTTGTAGATCTTATAGTCGACCGTTCCCCCGCGTTTCTTGATCGCATCCACAACCTGCTGCGTCTCTGACTCCGGGCACCGCGGATCGTGCCCTCCCGCCAGCAGCAAGAGCGGCGCTCTTACCTGATCGATAAAGTTGATCGGCGAGCGCTCCTCATACAGCGCCTTGTTCTTCACCGGATCGCCCATGGTCGCCAGATCGCTTTGCTGCAAAACCGGGTCTTCATGCTCGATTTCGGTGAACCAATTCACAAATGGCACAATTGGGACGCCGGCGGCCCAAAGCTCCGGCGCCTTGGTGACGGCCATCATGCTGAGATAGCCCCCATAGCTTCCGCCCATCACGGCAATCTTTTTCGGATCGAGATGGCCCGTCTGCTTGATCCAGTCGACGCCGGCGAGAACATCCTGCAAATCGCCGCCGCCCATATCGAACAGATTTGCCTGCTGAAATTCCTTGCCGTAGCCGGTAGATCCGCGATAATTGGGAGCGAGCACCATGTATCCCTGATTTACTGCGTATTGTATGAAGCGGTTAAACGAATTCATGGTTTGCGAAGTCGGGCCGCCATGAATGTAAACGATAGCTGCATTCTGCCCGTTGCGCGCCATGTTGAAGGGCACATAAAGAAATGCGGAGATGGTCCACTTGCCGTCGCGGCTCGGATAGTGCACCAGATAAGGCGCGACCATCTCGTCCGAACGGACTCCCGCGACGAGCGAATGCGTGACTTGATGAGACTTGCCCGTTGCCAGCGTGTGCACCCAAAGATCGCCGGGAGCGGTCGGGCCGTTGTGGTAATACAGCAGCCGCGATCCATCTTTCGAGAACGCGTACGGGCCGCCCACCGGTTCATTTACTCCCTTGAGGATTGGCAATGCTGTTGATTTGCCGGTGCCGAGATCGTGCAGATAGATGTCTTCATTACCATCGACGTTCGCGCTGAACGTGACATGGTTGCCGTCGGGCGAGAATTCTTTGCCACGGATTTCCCATTTATCGCGCGTAATCCACTTGATTGCACCGGGTCGAATGGCACCTCTCTCATCCGTGAATTCGAGCAGCCCGACATTCTCGTACCCGTTTAAAGCGTTTGACGAAATCAGTATCCGGCCTCCATCTTTCCGCAGTCCTGGATCGATGTCATTGGCCGTATAGCGTTGCTCGCCTTCATGCGGCGTCAGGATCGTGCTTTGACCGGTGGCGACCTCAGCGATGAAAATATTCGAATCCGTGCCTTTGGCCTGTTCCTGTGTATAAACGATAGACTTGCCATCGTGTGACCAGATCGGACCGTAATTGCCCCTGTCCTGCGGCGTGCCGGTGGTGACGTGCTTTACCTCGCGCATTAAGGTGTCATAGACATCGATCTCGAATGCGGCAGAGGTTTTCGGTTTTACTTCATACGCGAGATAACGCCCGTCCGGGGACCACGTTGGGCTCATCTCGGCGATCTCGCGCGTCTGGGTCAGATTCACCACTCTGCCGGTCTTCGGCGATACCAGAAAAATATCCCACTGCTCATCGCCGTCGTAGTCCGATTGATACGCGATCCACTTGCCGTCAGGCGACCACGCAGGCGCAGTCTGCCGCTGGTCGCTCACCGTAAGTTGCACTGGCCATCCGCCCTCGGCAGGCACGAGCCAAAGGTTGTTTCGGCCACTCATATTCGAGATGAACGCAATGCTCTTGCCGTCGGGCGACCAGGTCGCGCGCCCAACCTGCCGAGTCATGTAGAGCTTTTCGATCGTCAAGCTCTTGGGCTCAACCTGCGCGTTCGGTTTCGAAGAAATCTCCTTGGGATCGGTAATGGCTTGCGGTGTGGAGATAGTTTGCGCCGCGGCAGACGTTTCGCTGACCAGAGTACTCATAAGAACAACCATAGCAAAGCGGATCAATGTGCACATGAGAGTTGAAGACCTGACACTGGACTGGCGAAAGAAAAGTTTACCAGAGTGAAATTGCCATGCTGGCCCCAACAGCGCGGAAAGAGTCGATAACTTATGCCTGCGCGTTCTTGTGCATTTCCACTGTGCTCCAGGTCTTGTCGGCGGCGTGGCAAATATTTTCGAGCGTGCAATCGACGCACTTCGGCTTGCGCGCGAAGCAAACTTTGCGCCCATGCCAAATGATCTGATGTGAGAAAAGAATCCATCGCTCGCGCGGAATAATTTGCATCAGATCCTGCTCAATCTTCTGCGGATCGTTATTCGTGGTCAGCTCGAGCCGCCGCGAAATGCGGTGAACGTGCGTATCGACCACAATCCCGTCGGCAATCCTGCCCCAGGTTCCTAACACCACATTCGCGGTCTTGCGGGCGACCCCAGGCAAGGTGAGCAAATCGTTCATGTTCATCGGAACCTGCCCGCCGAAATCGGCAACAACTTTCTTCGCCGCGCCTACGACCGATTTCGATTTGTTGCGGAAAAATCCAGTCGAGCGAATGTCAGGTTGCAACTGCTCGGGTTCGAGCGCCGCGAACGCCTGCACGGTCGGATACTTTCGAAATAGCTCCGGCGTAACGCGGTTCACGTTCACATCGGTCGACTGCGCCGAAAGAATCGTCGCTACCAGTAGCTCCCAGGCGCTGCTGTGCGTCAACGCACAAGTCACATCGGGATAAAGCTCATTAAGCCGCCTTAGAATTTCCGCCACCCGGGCCGGGTCAGTCGGGTTATAGCCGGAGGTTTTCTTTGCTGCCTTCGTGCTCTCACTCTTGCGGCCGTCTCGCTTTTTCGCGAGTGCCGCCTGAGCGTTCCTACCCTTGCCCGGAACTTTTGTGGCAGTACCTGCAGCCGGCCGCGACACACGGTCTTGCCGCCCTGTTCGCGCAGGCCTTCGTGGAGTCACGCCCCGAGCCATGAAATTCAGCGCTCCTTCGTGAAACAGTCAGTAAGCTCATCATGTTAGCAGAGCCGCGAGCCGGGAAAGCGCAGCCAGCTATACCGCCCAAAAGTAACCAGCGATGGAATTGACTCGCGCCATCCGCCCCGCTACTCTGGATGCATCGTCACAATTTCAGGAAAATTTCAGTGGCCGTAAACTCCATCCAACTCGGGCAGGTCTGGCGCAACGACGCCGACGGCCAGGATTATCTGGTCACCAAGGTTTACAGCGAAGTCTTCACGCAATTCGCCATGTTGCGACCCGCCGGCATCACCGCTCCCGACGCTCCGACAGTGCGCATCAAGGTCACCAAGAGTCCGCAAGGCGCCTCGCTACCCGGCTACACCTTCACGCAGGATGGATCTTTCTAGCGATTGGATTCGGCGACGATCCTTGCCTTGTTCCTTCCGGTACACTGATCTTGCGGAGTCGAAAATTTCGGAGTGATTCGAATCGGAGCACCTCGCCCGGATCTGATAACCGGCAACTGACGACCGGCAACTGTTCTCAAGATGAGTGAAAAAATCCTCGCTATACTCTTCGTTTTCATCAACTCGGTCGTTGGCACAACCGGCTATGCCGGAATCATGCTTCTCATGGCCATCGAGTCGGCCTGCATCCCACTGCCGTCCGAGTTGATCATGCCGTTCGCCGGTTATCTCGTCTTCACCGGCACATTTAAGCTTTTCTGGGTTGCAACCGCCGGAGCCGTTGGCTGCAACCTCGGCTCGCTTGTCGCCTATGAAATCGGACGCTACGGAGGCCGTCCGCTGGTCGAACGCTACGGCCGCTGGATTCTGATGGGCCGCCGCGAACTCGATTGGGCCGACCGCTTCTTTCAGCGCTGGGGCTACCTCGCCGTCTTCATTGGACGCCTGCTCCCGGTGATCCGTACTTTCATCGCCCTGCCGGCTGGCGTCGCACGCATGCCTCGCGGCCGTTTCCACATCTATACTTTTCTCGGATCATGGCCCTGGTGCCTTGCGCTAGCCTATCTCGGCATGAAGCTCGGCCAGAACTGGCGCGAACTCGGCAAATACTTCCACCAATTCGATGCCGTGATCATGGTTGTCCTCGTAGCCGGAGCGCTCTGGTTCATCTGGAGCCACTGGCAGAATCGCATCGGCGCTTCATCCGCTGTCGGCCGCCAGTCGTAGCTAAGGCTCGTCATCGTCGCGTTTCGCCAATTGGGACGCGACGATCTGCCACTTTCCGTCGCGCTTCCTGACGACATCCATGTAAATGTAGTTAACCCGCAGCCGCCGGCCGCCTTGCTCGATTTCATCCTCCTCCGAACCATGCACGATAGCGACATCATCTCGAAGCATGCGAATACGCCGTCCGGTTGAACGCATGGAGAGAAATTGGATTTCCCCCGACGTGAGCATGCGAATCAACTCTTGCCGAGTGTGCGCCGCGCCGCGCTTGTCATACTGCACGTAATCTGCAGCATAGATGCGCCGCACCTCCGCCACATCTGCCGCGATCAAAGCGCGGTCGCCATCTCCGAAAAGTTGCAGAATCTGCCGCCGATCTGTTACTCCCCCGCGTTTCACTTGCCGCTTTTCTTTCAGCACTCCGTTAGTGTACAAGCGGGTATTCACGGAGGCTTCTATGACTCGAACGATCTATATCGCCGTTTTGTTCTTAACGCTTACCTTTGCGGTGAATACCGCCGCGCACGCGCAATCCACTCCGGCGACATCCGGCAAGCCCTTCGTCGTCGAGTATTACTACAAAACCAAGTGGGGACACGCCGATGAATTCCTGAAGCTGTTCAAGAAAAATCACTATCCCGTGCTGAAGAAAGAAATGGAAATGGGCCGCATCGTCAAAGTCGGGATGGATCGCCCGCGCTACCACACCACCGAAGACGGCCGCTGGGACTATCGCGTCACCATCGTCTTCCAGAACGCAACAGTCGCAAACGAACCCTTCGACGAAGCTGCCCTGCAAAAGCAGATGTATCCCGATCAGGAGACGTTTCAGCGCGAAGAGCAGCGCCGCTTCGAAATCCTCGACGCGCACTGGGACCTGCCGGTGAACCCAGTAGACCTGGAAGCGAAACCCTGAATTCGATTTACCCTGTGACCTCGGTGCCCCCTGTGTTGAAGGTTCCAGTCCGTTCAATGATGACAATGAGCCATTCAACCGCGAGTTCCTGCTGTTTCACTCCCACCAATTTGCTTAGAACAGGCGATATCTGGGAATATATTGTGGTCGTACAGAAGGTGGCAAGAATTGTCACTGAGCGAGGGAAGAATGTATCAGAAGAACCCCAAAGCGTTCATGGCCGATTGGACCGATGCCGATGGCCGGCGGCATCGCAAACAATTCACAAATGCTGAGGCGGCGCGCAAGCACGAGCATCGTGAAACCGCCCTCTCTCATGCCTTGCGAGCCAGTCGCGAGCTGAAGTTGGCGGGCTCAAAAGGTGGCAGAAAGCAGACCATCGCAGAGGCAAAAACGGTCTCCGGCGATACGATCCAGCCTGCCAAAGGCAAACTTGGCGTGATGATTCCTGGCATGGGCGCAGTCGCTACGACTTTTGTCGCTGGCGTCGAAGCCATCCGCAAAGGCTTAGCCAAGCCCATCGGCTCGCTTACGCAGATGGGCACCGTGCGCCTCGGCAAGCGCACCGATGCCCGATCTCCGAAGATCAAGGAGTTCGTTCCTCTCGCCGGCCTCGACGATCTGGTCTTCACCGGATGGGATATCTTCGAAGACAACATGTACGAAGCCGCATCGAACGCCGGTGTGCTCGAGCAGCGCCTGCTCGATCGGCTGAAGCCATTTCTCTCCTCAATCACTCCCCGCGCCGCAGTCTTCGATCACAACTACGTGAAAAAGATCGACGGGCCAAACGTAAAAAAGGGCAAGAACAAGATGGATCTCGCCGAGCAGCTGCGCGACGATATCCGCCAGTTCAAGAAGTCGAGCGGCGCTACCAGGCTGATCACCATGTGGTGCGGTTCCACCGAATCCTACATCGCAGCCGGCGAAGCGCACCAGTCGGTGAAGTCCTTCGAAAAGGCGCTCCGCGAAAACGACGAGATGATCGCGCCTTCGATGATCTATGCCTACGCCTCGCTGATGGAAGGCGTACCCTTCGCCAACGGTGCTCCCAACCTCACCGTCGATCTGCCGGTGATGCTCGAACTCTCACGCCAGAACGAAGCACCAATTTGCGGCAAAGATTTCAAAACCGGCCAGACGTTGATGAAGACCATCCTCGCCCCCGGCTTCAAAGCTCGCATGCTCGGCTTGAACGGATGGTTCTCCACCAACATTCTCGGCAATCGCGACGGCGAAGTGCTCGACGATCCGGGTTCCTTCAAAACCAAGGAAGAGTCAAAGCTCTCGGTGCTCGAGCACATCCTGCAACCTGAGCTTTATCCCGAACTCTACGGCGAGATGTACCACAAAGTCCGCATCAACTACTATCCGCCGCGCGGCGACAACAAAGAGGGCTGGGACAATATCGATATCTTCGGCTGGCTCGGCTACCCCATGCAGATCAAAGTCGACTTCCTCTGCCGCGATTCGATTCTAGCCGCGCCCATTGTGCTCGATCTCGTGCTGTTGATGGATTTGGCGCAACGCACTTCAGAGTTGCGAGGCCTTGGGATTCAAGAGTGGCTGAGTTTTTATTTCAAATCGCCGATGACCGTCCCCGGCCTCTATCCTGAGCACGATCTCTTCATTCAACTCATGAAACTGAAAAATACACTGCGGCACCTGAAGGGTGAAGAACTGATCACGCATCTGGGACTGGAGTATTACGATTAGCATCGCAGCAGCGAGGTCTTCTTCGCTGGGGTGCCGGTGAGAGTCGATCACAACCGACTGATCGATAAGGACGGTTCAGGAACGCAAGGCTAGAACGTTCAGATGTTGACGCACCACCTCGTCTGCGAGATTTCCCAGTGTGCCCCGAAGGTATTGGCCCTTTCAAAGGGAACCACGACAGCGAGGGTCGAAGGCCGCCTGACGCCTTAATCCATCACCTGTTACAATCTAAAACGCAGGGCATGGACAGATGTTCTGCGTCGAGGTTAAACCGATAGTAGGGGACGTAGTTCAGTTGGTTAGAACGCTCCTTTCTCACCGTCACAATGATGTAAGCGACTTAAAAATCAGCAACTTAATACAACCAACATCTATTCACCCTGTCACGGTGTCTCCCATTTCCCTGCATTTCCGAAAACTTGTTGTCCGTTTTCTTGAAGTTCCTGACTGTCTTCCTTCTCCGAGATCGGGTGCGTCACGTATGGCGAACAGTGTTTCGTCAAGAACTGATCGCCGAACTCTTCGATGAGAAAGCTAATGGGAATGCCGGAACTCGAAATTTATTCCATGATCGGTGCGGAAGGTTTCGGAAGATTAGTCGCCGCCTTTTATCGACAAGTCCCTCAAGACGACCTTCTGGGGCCAATCTACCCGGTTGATCTTGCAGGGGCCGAGCAGCGCCTCCGAGATTTCCTGATCGGTAGGTTCGGGGGGCCCCAGACTTACATTGAACAAAGAGGCCATCCCCGCCTCCGGGCGCGGCATTCGCCGTTTCCCATCAATCAGACTATGCGCGACCGCTGGATGCGGCTGATGGAAAATGCGTTGGGGGAAGCTTCGCTGCCAAGCAAAGCGGAAGAAGTCCTTCGGAAGTTCTTCAATGAGATGTCTACCTTCATGATCAACCAGTCAGAGTCTGGGATCAGCTAGCGCGAAGGGATGCGGAGAGGCGGCGCACGGCCATATCCACGATATGGGAGACTAATCTTATCCGATCTTCTTCGACACCCGAGCAACCAACTCATCCAATCTCGATAGCAAAAGCTTGAGGATCGGAGACTGGTTCGACTTTCGGTAGCCGAGCACTAGATCGACAGTTGGCACATCTCCCTTCAAAGGGCGGCTCGTTACCGACGCAGGGAGAAAGTTCTGTGCATAAGCAGGTAAGAGCCCTACGCCGCGGGTCGACACTATTAAGGAAATTCCCATGGTGACGTGATCCACCTCGTGCGCTGGCGTGATATTGATTCCGGACCGCTTCAGGTAATTGTCGATGACTGCACGCAGTACAGGAGCCGTGTGGGACACAGTCACGAATGTTTCGCCTGCCAGATCCCGGGGACTGATCGCTTTAAGCGCGGCGAGGCGATGGTCACTCGGCAAAATCACAACCAAAGGCTCCTTTACGAGAAGGCGGAACGCCAGGTCTGGCAGCGCTCGTTCCTTTCGAAGAAAAGCCGCATCGATTTTTCCTTTCGAGAGGCCTTCCGCAAGTAGCGGGGAATATTGACTCGATATCATCACGTCAATGTTCGGCAACTCGTCGCGCAATATCCGCAAGGCTTCGGGCATCCAGGTCAATTCGTGTCCGGTCAGAAAGCCCATCGAGAAGCAAGGCTTGACGGGATGAACTGCCCGGCGTGCAGCTTCGGCTGCGGCGTCAACCTGCAATAGAACTCCGCGCGCGTGATCGAGAAAGGCTCGACCCGCCGGTGTCAGAGCGACGCCACGAGCTGTGCGCGTCAGGAGTTGGGCGCCAATTTCCTCTTCAAGGTCTCGAAGCTGGCGGCTGAGTGAAGGCTGCGAGGTGTGCAACTTGGATTTTGCCGCCAGGCTCAGACTCTCCGTTTCAGCGACCGCAACGAAATAACGCAGGTGTCGTAATTCCATTTCCAGTACCCATGCTCGTGAAGCATTGCCACCAAGCCTAACAAAGTATGCTTCAAGTGCGCTACCACCGGCTAACTTGCTAATCCAATGTAGTGATTGGATGCCTTGGGCGAGCGACAAGAGTTGACTCATGCCTGATGAGCATATGTCTAATTCAAGGAGATGGATTATGTCAAAGAAATTAGAAGGAAAGATTGCACTCATCACAGGCGGCTCGCGCGGCATTGGTGCTGCAATCGCTAAGCGTCTGGCGGCGGACGGAGCGAAGGTCGCCATTACATACACGAAAGGTGCCGACGCGGCTTCGGCCGTCGTCAAAGCGATTGAACGCGCGGGCGGAAAGGCGATCGCGATTCAGGCCGACGCAGCGGACGCCGACGCCGGCAAAGCCGCAGTCGAAAAAACCGTTGCGACATTTGGTCGGCTCGATGTCCTAATCAACAATGCTGGTACGGCCATCCCCAAACCGTTCGTGGAGTCCACGCTGGAAGAGATGGATCGCGTGCTCGACATCAACATCCGCGGCGTATTCGTTGCGACGCAGGCGGCGCTGAAGCACATGACTGATGGTGGTCGCATCATCATGATCGGCTCGGCGGTGGGCGAGCGGGCCGTTGCGCCGGGACTTGTGCCCTACGCGGCCACGAAGGGGGCCGTCAAGATGTTCACGCAGGCATTATCCAGAGAAGTTGGGGGCCGGGGCATCACGGTGAACAACATCCAGCCGGGCCCGATCGACACGGAGTTAAATCCTGCCTCGGGTGACTGGGCGGTACCGCAGAAGGCCGCGACCGCGCTTGATCGCTATGGGCATGTTGAGGAGATCGCCGCAATGGCAGCGTTTCTCGCGGGTTCGGAATCCTCCTACATCACGGGGGCGAATCTTACCGTGGATGGGGGAATGAACGCCTGAATCGGTGCATGCATGCCAGAATCGTCTTATCCGTCAACTGACAGGTACGGGAGGGGCAATGTTCACGCTTCAAGGCAAAACAGCACTGGTCACAGGGGCCTCACGCGGCATCGGGCGCGCAACGGCAGCGGCACTAGCTAGGGCCGGGGCTCACGTCCTGGTTCACTATGGCCGCTCCGCGCAGGAAGCGGAATCTCTCGTTTCCGAGATCCAAGCGAAAGGCGGGCGCGCAGAGGCGATCTCGGCGGATTTAGGAACCCCGAACGGTTCTGCGCTGCTGGCAAAACAGGTGCGCGCAATCGTCGGCGATCGATTGGATGTGCTTGTGCTCAACGCCGGAATCAGCAAGGCGGCACGCCTTGCGGATTATGCGGTAGAGGATTTTGACAACCTCTTCGCCACAAACGTCCGAAGTCCGTTCTTTCTCGTGCAGCAACTGTTGCCCATTTTAGGCGACGGCTCGAACATCGTTGTGATCTCTTCGATCGGGGCCCACGCCGTCGTTGGCAAGCCAGGCGTGGACAGCCCCTCGATCCTTGCCTATGCCTCGACCAAAGGAGCACTAGAGACTTTGGTCAAGAACTGGGCTGCCATTCTTGGGCCGCAAGGCATTCGCGTCAATGCAGTCGCGCCCGGTGTGATCGACACGGACATGTCGAACTTTACGAAGACTGAAGCGGGTCGCGAGGTCACGTTGGGGATGCAGGCATTGAAGCGAATTGGCAAACCTGAAGATGTCGCCGACGTGGTCGCTTTTGTAGCGTCCGATGGGGCGCGCTGGATCACAGGTGCGAGCATTCCAGTGGACGGTGGCTCGAAGCTGTAATTAACAACGTGAGGAGCGCAATGGAGACAAAGACGAGCAAAGGCAAGGAGATCAAAATTCCTGGACCGGACCATCCTATTACGATTTCGCCGGCCGAGGGCAATGTGCGTGTGACGGTCGCCGGGAGGATTGTCGCCGAATCGACACAGGCGCTTCGGCTCGAAGAGAAGGGATATCCGCCTGTTTATTACTTGCCTCGCAATAATGCAGACATGTCGCTGCTCGTTCGGACCACGCATTACACTTATTGTCCGTACAAGGGTGATTGTACTTACTACAGTATTCCCGTCGGCGGATCAAAATCGGAATACGCCGTTTGGACTTACGAAAAACCTTATGAGGCGGTTGCCAGCATTAAAGAGTACCTGGCGTTTTATCCCTCGAGGATTGATGCAATCGACATGATCTCCTAGGCGCGAAAGATGTACGCCGGAACGAAAACAAGTCTCGACGGGTAGGCACCAATGACAGTCCATAATCAAGGCGGCCCTTGCATCGAACTGGAGCACTCTTTGCCAAGCGAAGTGGCTGCGATTTCTCCCTTCGTGGATAAACTCATGCGATTGATCAGGAAGTGCGGCTATGCCGACGAGGGCGAGAGTGACGTTGAGGTGGCACTGCGCGAAGCTCTCGCGAACGCGATCATTCACGGAAATCATGAGAACCCCGGAAAACACGTCCATGTTCGTTGTTGCTGTGAACCCAGTGAAATCTCAATCGCCGTAAAGGACGAGGGACGAGGATTTGACGTTGATACGATAGCCGACCCGACGGCTCCCGAGAACCAGGGATCCATTCATGGTCGTAGGATTTACCTGATGAAAGCGCTGATGGATGAAGTGCGCTTCGAAGACGGTGGAGTTGTCGTTCATATGCGAAAGGGCGCGGGCCAAGCTGCCGGCAACGATCGACAAAGGAGCTCGCGTAAGTAGGTAGCTTTCCTATTCCGATTCGAAAGCGATATTTGTGCATCTACTAGAGGAAACAGTTATGTCTGCCATTATCCAAGCCAGCCCTCTCGAAAAGTTGTCGCAAGAACCACCACCAACCGGAGACTCGTGTGTCCTGATTATTTTTGGAGCTTCGGGCGATCTGACGAAACGCAAGCTGATCCCCGGTCTCTATAACCTCGCATGTGAGGGCTGCATGAACCCGCAGTTCGAAGTTCTCGGGGTCGGCCGCACTGCGATGAGTTCTGAAGAGTTTCGTAAGAAGAGCGGGGAGGCAGCTGCCAAGTCGAAAGACACGCGCGACTTCAGCGAGTCTGGGTGGAAAGACTTTCAAACGCGGCTGCACTACATGGTGGGTGACATCAACGATTCTAACTTTTATGTGCAGTTGCGCGTTCGCTTGGAGGCGATGGAGAAGAATGGTTCGAGCCCAAACCATTTGTTCTATGTGTCGACGCCGGCGTCAGTAGCGGGACCCATCATCGAAGGGTTGGGAGCAGTAGGACTGAGCCGTCGCGACAAAGGGTGGACGCGAATTGTTTTGGAAAAGCCCTTCGGGCGGGACCTGGAATCGGCAAACGTACTGAATGACGTGGTGCACGGCGTATTCGATGAAAAAGCGGTGTACCGGATTGACCACTATCTTGGCAAAGAAACAGTGCAGAACATCCTCGTTTTCCGCTTCAGTAATTCGCTCTTCGAACCGGTGTGGAACAGGAACTACATCGACTATGTAGAGATCACCGCTGCTGAAACGGTAGGAGTCGAAAACCGCGCGGCGTTCTATGAAGAGACGGGCGCCCTGCGCGATATGGTGGCGAACCATCTGCTTCAGTTGCTGGCGCTGACTGCGATGGAACCGCCCATAGCGTTCGACGCTGACTCAGTGCGGGAACAGAAGGTGCAGATATTTCGATCCATCCGGCCGATGAGTGTCGAGGACGTCGCACAATTCACCGTTCGAGGGCAGTATGGCTCCGGCGTAATTGATGGGAAACCGGTACCGGGATATCGGCAAGAACCAGGCGTGAATCCCAACTCCACAACCGAGACCTTCGCGGCTGTAAGGTTTCAGATTGAGAACTGGCGTTGGGCCGGAGTTCCTTTCTACATCCGGACCGGGAAGCGTCTTGCCCGAAATTTGACCGAGATCCGCGTGCATCTCAAACCGACGCCACAGGCATTGTTTGCGAACACGTCGTCGAGAATTGATCCGAATGTCATAACAATCAGCATTCAGCCGGACGAGGGAATCTCGATCGCGTTCGACGCCAAGCGGCCGGGAACACAAGTGCGAACGGTGACGGTTCAGGCCAACTTCTCGTATCAAGCGAGCTTTGGCTCGAAGGGGCCGGTTGCGTACGAGACACTGCTGCTCGACTCGATGCGTGGCGACGCAACGCTATTTACTCGCCGAGACGAAGTAGAGGCGGAGTGGCGTATCATTACGCCGATTGAAGAAGCCTGGGCCCAATTACCGGCGCCCGAGTTCCCCAACTATGCCGCGGGTAGCGAACCAACCTCGTGGCATGAACTGCTCGGAATCAGCGGCAATACTGCGGAACGGGCAATCGGTTAAGCTATTCGGCGAATGGCGCTCCAGCGACGAGGTCTGCGAAATTTCGAGGTGTGAACCCCTCAACGTATCGAATACCAAAATCCCGAAGAATGTTGTCAACCGCCGTCATCGGTTTCTGACGAACGACGTTGCAAAGGCATCCTTTAAATCCGTCCTTGAATGCCAGCCGAGGAAATGCGGTTAGGATCG
>Ga0210398_10000636_pt1 | contig 39122 bp, 32 predicted proteins | sample IncBWC4OmetaG_FD_161047 | JGI IMG/M metagenome (GOLD analysis project Ga0210398, IMG submission 161047) | Forest soil microbial communities from Barre Woods Harvard Forest LTER site, Petersham, Massachusetts, United States - Inc-BW-C-4-O | ecosystem: Environmental > Terrestrial > Soil >... | reverse complement strand
CGGCACTCAAGCGACCCCGCTCGCGCGCGGCCCTGCAGCCGGCGAAGATTTCGTAAATTGAAACAAATTAAAGCTGCGGCACGACGTCCCGGTTAACCCGTGGTTTACCCTGCGGATCGATTTTCCCAAGCGTGAGCTTGCTTCTCAAAACGGCTCTCGCATCCGAGGAAGACGCACCATGTCCATCTCATCGATCGCCAACACCACGGCCAGTTCCGCCCAGACCACCGCCAACAGCCAGACAAACTTCCGTCAATCGCTCAATCAGCTCTTCAGCGACGTAAGTTCCGGAAACCTTTCGGATGCGCAGCAGACCTATTCGACGCTGAGCGATCTGCAAAGCAGCGGTCAGGGTCCGTCCGCGACCTCAAACACCCCGCTCGCCCAGACGCTCAATCAGATCGGGCAGTCGCTGCAAAACGGCGACATCTCCGGCGCACAACAGGCGTTGTCGTCGCTTCAGCAGACGCAACAGGCCCAACAGACACAACCCGGCGGCCATCATCATCACGGCCATCATGGTGGCGGCAGTATCAATGCCAACGCGGCATCGACCAATACGTCGACGTCATCGACGAGCAATGACAATTCCTCGACGACCGGAGCGACGGTGAATATCACGGCGTAAAGTGACGGCTTTGATTACGCTGGTAAGCCGCGGACGAGCGATGTCGCGGCCATTCTGCTGAGGGAGAGGAAAATATCGAAGCGGGTCTATGCGCGAAGTGCGCCACGCGCTACTGGCGTGAAATCTCCCGCACCGCGTTATTGATTTCTCTCACATCGTTCAACGACTTGCAGCTCTTGAGAAGAGGCCCCACTTCCTTGTCGTCGTGGGCCTTTAGAGCACGCAACGCCACTCCCACTGATTTCAGAGCGGCTTCTTCAATTTCCACCAGCTTTTCTGTTTGCAATGGCTTGGCGACCGTCGATTCAATTTCCATGGTGGCCAGTTGGGCTTGAACGTAGCTCTTTTTGGCGTCGGCGTTGGTCGCCAGCGTTGAAAGACCCCCATAGATCAGCGAGCATTCGGAGAAGCGGCGCACGAGTTTTTCCCGCAGTTCGGCGCTCGCATTACTTCCGTCTATCGCGCGGTTGATCGCATTGGTGACGTCGATAACGGTCCATTTGTTCTCGCCCTCGGGGAATTGCGCATGAGCAGGGCGTGGCGAAATCAGCAGACAGCTGGCCAACAGCAAACCAAAGACTGGCAGCAAGCGTACCCTGAGACGATCGAGCATCACTGGTTCTCCAAACATAGCGCGCGGCGAAAAGGCGGTTCGGAGCGGTGCGTTAGCACAAGATGCGACGGCGCGCATACGGGCCCCCACAATCATGTACGACACCTTCCGCCCAGAACAGGTCGTCCGGCTAAGTCATTGGAAAGTGGTACAGTTGGGTGGGCTCGAACCACCGACCTCCTGTTCCACAGACAGGCGCTCTAACCAACTGAGCTACAACTGCATCCTGATCGGCCCCTCGAAATGGGGCGAGACGGGCCGGAAACTAGAGCATGATCCGGAAAAGTGGAAGCCGGTTTTCCGAAAAGATCATGCTCAAACAACAATCTAAAGCGCGATTGCTCGTTTCCGCAGATATCGCGCGCTTTAGATGCAAGCGCGCCGCTTGGCAAGGCCCGCACCGCCCCGGACGAGCCATCGCTGACTTCGGCCCCGGGCCGCTCGGCCAACAAAAAACCCGGGCCATCAGGCCCGGGTTTTTCGAACTCAGCCGTTAACTCAAGCGGCGGGCTTGAACAGCTTGTTGGCGTTGGCCTTGATCGGCTCGACGGTCTCAGACGCGACCTTCTGCGACAGCTCGGTGAGTTCCTTGCTCCAGGCGGTGAAAGCCTCGAACTGCTTCTTGGCGTGACTGGTCCACAGCTCGAGCGCCTCGGACGGCGTCTTCACGGCGACGAGTTCCTGCGCGAAATCGAGCGAAGCGCTGGTGTTGACCTTGAGGATTTCCATCAGCTTGGCGGAATACTCGCTGGCGCCCTTGCTGGCGCTTGAGAACACAGCTTCCATCGTCGAGTTGTTGCTCTCGGCGACGTCCTTGAAGCGGGCATAGTTGTCGCGAGCCTGCGAAACGCCCTTCTCGGCGAAAGCGCGCATTTGCTCGGGGACTTCGAACGGAATGATGGAAGCGGAGAAGGGATCGGTAGTGTTAGCCATGGCATGCATCCTTTGGGAGTGGGGATAGGCAGGGTGTGTGACCCCTAGCGCGCCCGGCAGACTTCCGGAAAACGTCGAAACGGATCACTGAGACGGAAATGCCCTCGTGGAGCGCCTAAGATATCAGCACGCTATCATGGCAATTTTGTGCAACGCAACGAAATCTCGTGTGCAATGCCATAAAATAATCCTTAGAGTCCGGCCTCCGGAGTTCCCGAAGGCCGGATCGATTCCGTCTTAAGCACCTGTAAAAAATTACGTTTTCGGCTTTGCCGCATCCATGGCGGCGCGACTCATGATCTGGCCCATTTCGCTGGCCTGTTCGGCGACCGAGCGCATCTGGGCCTGAACATATTCACGATGCAGCCGCATCACTTCGCTCAGATCTTTGGCATGCACCAGCGCCTGCGCATAATCGAGCGAGGCCTGAACGTTCTTTTCGGCGTAGGAAAATGCCATCGCGCTGACGTCCTTGGCGCCCGCACCGACGGTAGCCGTTCGCGCGGAGAGCGAATCGGCGGCCGCTTGCGCGCCAGCGATGAATTTTTCGAAGCCTTTGCGAGCCTGCTCGAAACTGGCTTCCGCCATCGATCGCATATCCTTCGGAATCTCGAAATGGTCCCGTTCTTCTGCCATTGGTCCACCTCCCACTTAGCGTTTCCGTCGCTATTCAACGCCAACGCCGTTGCGCGCGACAAGGTCCATGCCGATCCCTGCCGATTTAAGGTTATCCAGCCCTAAGACGCCCGTCTTACGCCCTGACCGTGGACCTGCCAGAGCCGGAAGGCGATACTAACGATCCGTTAACGCTGTCGTGTTCGGCAGCCAGAAAAGCCGGCGCCGGGAGACGATGCCAAATACCGAATTCAAGGTGCACGGCCCCGACGATCCGCTGCTGGCGATGCATGCCACGAGCCCCCTTCCCGCCTGGTTATGGTCGGCCGATGGCACGCGGGTGCTGTGGACCAATCCGGTCGGCGCGCTGGTGTTTGGCGCGGCGAGCGGCGCCCGTCTCTCCAACAAGATTTTCGGCCCGGCCGACCCGCACCGCCGTCAGGTCGCCCAACTCGCGCATCGGCTGCTGCCGAACGGCCCCATTCGGCTGGAGCGTTTGCGTGGCTTCGGCTCGCGTCTCGGCACGCTCACCACCTGCGCCTGTTCACGGCTTGAGTTTGCCGACGGCAGCGAAGGCGTTCTGATCGCCCCCGTCGAGCCGGCCGGCCGCTCGATGCCGCTGACCGAACGGCTGCAACGGCTGGTCGAGGACGTCGATGCACCGGTCGCGACCTTTGAGGCCGACGGCACACTCGTTGCCGCAGGCCGCAATGCTGATCTCAATGGCGTCCATCACCTCGCAGAGGCCGGCCTAGAGGAAACGCGCCAACTCGCCTTGAAAGAAGGCCGCGCCGAGACCCCGTTTGGCTCCGGCCATATCACCCTGTTTCGCCTCGGCAGCCGCGCCGATCTCGGCCTGCTCGCCTTGATCGTGCCCGCCGCGACGATCGATACGTCGACCGAGGAAGTCGGAGAGCAGGCGACTTCAGGCGAAGCTGCGGCCGAAGCCGGGCAGATGCCGCACCCCACGCCCGAGAACGCGGCTTCGCAAGATTGCGCTTCCGAGCCGACGGCCCCCGAAGCGCTGACGGCCGATCCCGCTCAAATCGCGCCAACGACACCGCAGCCACGCCAGCATCCGCTGCGATTCATGTGGCAGATGGATGCCGACGGCCGTTTCTCGCTCGGCTCCGACGCCTTCACCCGTTTGATCGGTGTGAACACCGCCGCCGGTTTTGGCCGGCCGTGGCAGGAAGTCGCTGATGTTTTCGGGCTCGATCCGGAAGGGCTTGTGGTCAAGGCGGTCGCCACGCGCGAGGCGTGGAGCGGCATCATCGTGAATTGGCCCGCCGATAATGGCAGTCGCCTGCCCGTCGAGTTGTCGGGATTGCCGATCCACGATGGGCAGCGAAACTTTGTCGGCTACCGGGGCTTTGGCGTCTGCCGCGATCTCGAAGGCCTGACGCTGCTCGATGCCCTGCGCAGTCAGGAATTCTTCAACGATCCGCCATCTGCGGACATGATGTCGCCTGAAATTGGCCGCGCCGTCGCGGGAACTTGGGCAGCGGCTGCGCCCCCGCTCCACGTTCCCGACCCATGCGTTGATGTGACTGCACCTGCCTCCCCTGCATCTGCTTCGTCCGACACAGCCCAACCAACCGATTTGGAAACGCCGGTGGAAACGCCCCACGAAATTCAGGAAGTGCCGCAGCCTGCCTCGCCGAACGTCGTTCCGTTCCGCCCCCTCGGCGAGACACGCGCACCGGTGCTGACGCCCGTCGAAAACAGCGCCTTCAACGAGCTCGCCCGGCAATTGTCGGAGCGGCTGGAGAGCGAGAACGAAGCGGACGAAGCCGTCAAGCCGTCCGAGCCGCCGCAGGCTGTCGCGACGCGGCCGGTGGAAACGGAAGCGATCGAGATCGCCGTCAAGCCGCCAAACTGGCTCGCCGCGCCCGAACCGCCGGCGCGCGCCGAGAGCAAACGCGACAAGATGCTGTTCGACCTTCTGCCGACCGGCGTGATGATCTACCGGCTCGATCGCCTGCTCTATGCCAACCAGGCGTTCCTCGAACGCATGGGCTATCCCAGCCTGCACGCGCTGGAGCAGGCCGGCGGCGTCGATGCGCTTTATGTCGAACCCGGCGTTTCAAGCGCCAGCAGCACGTCGGACACCGGCACTCCCGTCAGGATCTCTTCTCCGGAAGCCCCATCGGCCGGCGCCATCGACGCGCGGCTCCATACCATCAGCTGGGATAATGACAGCGCGCTGGCCTTGATGTTTGCCGGCGCATTTGCGGAAAACGCGGCCCCGGCGCCGGTGGTTGAACCGCCAGTCCCCGCCGCACCGGAGCCGTCCGCCGTCGGTCATGCCAATGCGGAAGAACTCGCCGCGATCCTCGACACGACGGCCGACGGCATCTTGATGTTCGATGCGCAGGGCAACATCAATTCCTGCAACCGCAGCGCCGAGGCCCTGTTCGGCTTCGACGGCACCGCGCTGACGCAGCAGAACCTCGCCGCTTTGTTTGCCCCGGAAAGCGGAAGTGTCGTCAAGCAGTATCTCGAAAGCCTCAACGGCACCGGTGTTGCGATCCTTGTGGAAGACGGCCGCGAGGTTCTGGGCCGCGTTCGCGGCGGCGGCCTCGTTCCGCTGTCGATGACCATGGGACGGACGCGAGCCGACGGTCCGAATTTCTTTGCGGTGTTACGCGATCAGTCACAGTTCAAGAACAGCGAAAACGAATTGCGCGAAGCGCGGCGGCTGGCCGACCGCACCGCCAACGCGAAAGCCGATCTGCTGGCACGGATCAGCCATGAAATCCGTACACCGCTGAACGCCATCATCGGCTTTGCCGACGTAATGATCAGCGAACGTTTTGGCGCACTCGGCAACGAACGCTATGTCGAATACATGAAAGATGTCCGCACCTCTGGCCAGCGCGTGATCGCGGTCCTCGACGACATGACCGATCTCAGCCGCATCGAGACCGGCAAGCTCGACCTTGCCTTCACCAGCCAGAACCTCAACGACCTCGTCGAAAGCTGCGTCGCGGTGATGCAGCCCCACGCCAGCCGCGAGCGCATTATCATCCGTACCTCGCTGGCGCAGATGCTGCCGCCGGTCGTGGCGGACGGCCCGGCGCTGCGCCAGATCACCATGAACCTGATCGGCAACTCGATTCATCTCACCAATGCCGGCGGTCAGGTGATCGTTTCCACCGCGCTGACCGATTTCGGCGAAGTGGCGCTGCGGATCCGCGATAGCGGTCCCGGACTCAATGACAACGAGGTGGCAGCGGCGATGGAGCCGTTCCGCCAACAGGCCCCGCTGGATGAATCGCCGGAGGCCGCTGTCAGCCTGTCACTGACGAAAGCACTGGTCGAAGCCAACCGCGCGCAATTCAATATCAAGACCGGCACGCGCTCCGGCACCCTGGTGGAAGTGGTGTTTTCGCAGGCGATGGCGAAACCATAAGACGCGAGGTAGGCACCTGGTTTATGCTCAACACTAGCCACGCAACCGGCAAACCTGCCGTCGTTGAGCCACGTTAGATCAGAAACCTGCCTTTAAATAGCTTCTGTAGCCGAGAGCCCATGTAAGAGTTGTGCCATTCGCATCGATTTTTCCGACTGCCGCCTTGGTGTGCGCGTGACCCCAATTCCTAGGACTTCAGCGCCGCAATTGCGCGATCGATCAAGGATTGCTGATAGCGATAAAACATCTCATCGCCCATCGGCGTCACGAACGAGCTCACCTCGCGTTGGCAGCGACGGTGCAGTTCGGTCAAACGCCGCAAGATATCTGCTCGGCGGTCGGCAGAACTATTTTGTCCTGGAGACTGCCGCGACGAACCGGGCTCAAGTTGGCTGGAAAGGCGTTGAATTTCGCCTTCGAGCTTTTCTCGCGCCGCATCAATTCTCCAAAGTCGAAATCTGCTCAGTCCTCGCATCCCGTTAAATAGCGCGGTCGCCGCCATGAGCAAATACACCCAGTAGACGGGCGACATCAGATTGACTGCCCAAGGAAAATACCGATCGGCGAATTGCATTTCTCCCGTGGCAAAGAATTGCCTGGCTTCGGGCGCCAAAGGGACAGTGGCTGCTGAGCTTGTCCAAGCCGGCGGATTGCTCTTTATAAAATCTGGAATTTCCGCGCTGAGGAGCGAAAGAAACGCGATCCGGTCCGCACGCTTGGCGCATGAACTCGCGATTAACAGTGTGTTGACCTGCGGAGTGAGCTTGTCTGTCTCCGGAATAGGCGGGACCAAGCTGAACCGTCCGGCAGGAATCCGCCCAAGAGAGAGCCATCGATAGCGATCTACCAGCCCCGAAAGATCGTTTAACTCAACGATGCCCAGATTGTACTTGCGAATGATTGTGCCGAGAAACCTCGCATCGCTTTTTATCACGTAGGCCGCAAGATCAAGCCGCCCCTCAGATACCGACCGCGCCTGCTCCTCCAGATCCGTCGCAAGCATATTGATTTTCAGATCCGCTAAATCGGAATCGGCGAACAGCTCTCGCACAAGAAAAGCTGTCCCGGAGCCCTCCGGACCGATTCCGATCGACTTATTCCGCAAGTCCTCGAAGGTCCTGAGATTGTTGTCCCGCCGTGTAAGTAGCACCAACGTTTCCGGCTCGGGAAGACGTCCTAACAGCTCCAGTCCTGCACCGGCCTGCATCGGTGTGCCGTCTTGTACCAACGCAAATTTCGCATCGCAGCTTGCATGCCCGTGCGCCAGAAGGTTGACGTTTTCGATGGAGCCGGAAGTAGCAACTGGAATGAGTGTACCCTCATCACTCTTTGCTCGGTCGGCCAGATGCGTTGCCAGGTCGTAGTACGCTCCCGTGGACGGTCCGGAAAGCAGTGACGCTCGAAGGTATCCATATTGGCGTGCTAAACCGAACGTCGAGATCAGGGCAGCGACAAGCGCGGCAACGACTAGAATTATCACGGCACGCAGGGAACCCCGACGTCGTGAGATGGAAAGTCGATTTTGGTTTTCATTCGTTCGCGACGACATGATCGCGCCGATCGTTATTCGCTATGTTCAATCTGTTTCAAATATGAGACCGCCATGTTGGGTTCTTTGAGGCACGATCCGTATAGGATTTACCCCTGTTTAGTGCAGAACGGACATTTCGTTAAGGCTGCACCTTTTCCGCTATTGGCACAAAACGCATAGCCCACCAAAGCGGAAGTCGCCGACTACCCTGATTTTATGGATTCACGCCCTGACAACGCGTCTAGTGTGGCTTTGGCTCAGAAGTTCGCATGATCAGCATCACCCTTTAAGGCTTGCGATCTCGCTCTTGGCCGCGGTGACGATCTCGTCGTTCTTGTGGGCGTGACCCCATAACCCCCAGCCGCCTTCCACCGCTTCGGTGAGCAGAACCCAGGTCCGCTGCTTGAGGCTGTCGTCGCCCGCGGCTTTCGCGATGAGGTCGGTCAACTGCCGCACCACGGCGATCTGCTTGGGCCTGTCGAGCGCGCCTTGATTGGTGAGGACCTGAACGCGAACGTAATTGGTGTCGCCGTCCACATTCGAGAGCGCGCCGCTTTTAAGTTCGTGCACGAAGGCAGCGGTGTTCTTGCGGAACATCGGAATGTCCGGCACCTGCTCGATCGATTTGACGGTGGCGGCGGCGTCTTTTGCCAGGGCATGCGGGTCGCTAAAGGTGCCTGCGGTGGCGTAGATATCGATCATCGGCATCGACGGCGCTCCTTAACTTGGATCTACCCCGGGGTTATGCTGACCGTCATAGGGTACTATGACAGTCGTCATAGTCAAGGTCTATAGTCGAGAGGCGAGACGATTTGGCCGGCAACATCAAGCAAATGATGATCGAGCGCACCGCGGTGCTGCTCGCCGAAAAAGGTCTGCAAGGCGCCTCCTTCAGCGAGATCCTCGAGGCCTCCGGCGCGCCGCGCGGCTCGCTCTATCATCATTTTCCCGGCGGCAAGGACGAGCTGGTTCTGGCCGCGCTCGAACATGCGGCAAACCAGGCGCTGGGCGTGCTCGATCGCCTCTCCGGCAAACCGGCGCGCGAGGTGGCCGAAGGCTTTTTGTCGCTGTGGCGCTCAGTGCTGGCGCGATCGGATTTTTCAGCCGGCTGCGCGGTCGTCGCGGTGACAGTCGCGGCGGAATCGGGAGACTTGAGGGCGCAGGCGGCCGAGATCCTGCGCAGCTGGCGCGAAAAGCTCGTCGCGCTGTTTGTCGCCGACGGAATACCGAAGAAAAAAGCCCGCAGCCTTGCCGCGAGCCTTGTGGCGGCCTGCGAGGGCGCGGTGATCCTCGCCCGCGCCGAACGCAGTTTTGAGCCTTTCGATCTCGTGGCCGCCGAGCAACTGGCGATAATCGAGGCCACCACGAAATCAGCGTCCTGAAATTTCTTCCAGACCGCGCTAGAGTTTAGCGGCCAAAGCCGGATCGCTTTGCGGCGCGTTCAATTGCGGCGACAACAGCACACGGATTTGCTTGGTCTTGCACTCGTTTCCGAGCGCGGCCTTACCGCCGTAGGCGCTGATCGTCCCATCAAAGCCGAGGCAGGCCAGACGATAAATCAGTTGCTGGGACAACTCCCCTTCGAAGTAACCTCCATGCACATTTGGCCGAAGCGGCGTGGTCAGGTAAGCCCAGAGAAGTTGGAGATGCGCTGGGAAGGAAAGTTTTGCCTTCGGGTCATGGCGCTTCTCGCACTTCGCAAAGGTAAGCAGCGGCCGCTTGACGCCGGTGTTGTCCACATCATCATAATCGGTGCAATCGAAATAAGTGAAGACCTCCGGCAGAGGCGGTTTCTTCTGCTCGTGCGGATGCAACTCGGTCCGCTCCAGTAGATGCGCCTCCGTCCGTTGTCTCGCCGCCTCCCGCGAAGCCCTGAAACTCCGCAATTTGCGATCGAGCTCCCGGAGAGTCAGGTCTCCGACCCGCAAGGTATCGAGAAACTGATCATGCGGCGGCTCGATCAGCCCGAAGTCGCTCGACAGGATTTCGACATTGCCTAGCCGAAAGCCATGGTTGTTGCTCATGGTCGGGAACGTGAAGTAATTCGCCAGCGTCGAAATCTGGCGTAATACCTCGTCGCCTTCATTGCTGAACAGATAGGCTTCGTGGAAACGCGTCAGCGCCGAAGCAAGGAAGTTGCCGCGATCCGACAGCAGGGTTTCGGCGGGAATATCAGGCGAGACCAGCACGAAGCGTTTCAACTCGAAAAAATCGCCGATCTGATGCAGATTTTCGACCGGCTTTGGTGCAGCGGCGCCAAAGTCGCTCAGACCGGCGACCTTCGTCTTGAACACGTCGGTGAGCGTACGGATGGTATTGGTGACGACAAAGCCGCCCATGCTGTGGCCGATAAAGGAGAGATCGACCTTCCGATCGGGATCTTCCGTCACGCCAGGGGCGTTGCGTTGCTCCTTGATCTCGTCATGGATCGCCCGGATGATGTGAATGAGATCCGGCACGCCGTAATTGGCGGCGCGATAGTTGTCGCGGAAATAAACGATGAGGCGCAACAGCACCGCCATCCCGATCAATCCGGTGAGGACGATGCCGAGTAGTAAAAATATGTGTCCTATGCTTCCGGCGATCCGGAAGAAAAGCGCAGCAAGCAGAAAGGCGGCGAGACCCGCAATGACAATCCATCGCGGCAGCAGCGGTAATGCGCTCCACCAACTGCGCCTCGGCTGGAACATCTTCTCCGATGGCCAGCGATAGCCGACACACACCAGACCATCCCCGCCCTGAATGCCGGCAGCCTCAACAGCGAGTGCGGCTTGCGCATACATCTCCAGAACGGCCGGCTCGGGATTGTTGTAGCCGTGAACCATCACCACGAGGTTCGGATTCTTGCCCGTCGCAAGATAGCCAGCGATCTCCTTCACGGCATCGTCGGCGTTTTCGATGTAATCCAGATATTTCCGCAGACGTTCCGGAATCTCCTTTACCGGATCGACAAACCCGGTGTCGTCGACGTTATCCGGTGCGGTGCTCTCGATGAAATAAGTCGGTACTTTCAATTCGTTTGCGTTGGCCTTGTAGGCCCGGAAAAATGCCATGACCAAATGCCCCAAGCTTAAAATTCGCGAGGCCGAGCCTAGGAAGACTCACTTTAACTTACAAGCTTCGGTTGTGCTGCCACGCGTCTTATTTTTGTAACCGAACGCGGGCTCGCGTCGTCAGACGGGTGCCGAATGGCCTTCGGGCAGAAAATCCGCGATCGCATCGAGAAAGGCCTGCGGCGCCTGCAATTGCGGCACATGCGCGCAACCGGCCAGAATTTTCAGGCGCGCATTCGGCAATAGCGCCGCCAGCTCATGCGACATCGGCGGCGGCGTCGCCTCGTCGTGTTCGCCGACCAGAACCAGCACGGGCATTTTGACGCCAGACAGTTCAGGCCGAAGATCAAGTTCGGCGAGTTGGGCGCAAGCCGCCTGCAACACTTGCGGATCGGTTTTCAAAAAAGCTTCGCGGCGGTCACGCATCAGCTCGGGTTGGGCCGTTTGAAACTCCGGCGCGAACAGCCGGCGCATGGCGACATCCGTGATCGCGGCCAATCCCTTGGCCTTTGACGCCGCGGCCATGTTGCGGAACGCTTCGCGCCCCTGCTCGGAGAACGCGGCGCCGCAATCGGCGAGGATGAGCTTGCTCGCGAGATCAGGATGCCGGATCGCCATTTGCAGCGCGACAAAGCCGCCATAGCCGTTGCCGAGCACGATCGCGTCGCCTCCGGCCTCGCTTACGGCTTCCGCCATCCGGTCGGCAACTGCCGCGAGCCCACCGCTGACCGCCTTCGACCCGCCGAAACCCGGCAATTCCGGAACGATCACCCGATGCGTCTTCGAAAGCTGCGGCGCAATGGCGTCGAAACTCGCCCGGTCCGACAGCAGGGAGTGAAACAGGAACAGCGCCGGCCCCTCACCCGAGACCGCCGCATTCACGTTGCCCTGAGCAAACAATCGATCCATGCGGGTCTCTCTTTATCTGATCCGATGTAACGGAGGCGAAAACCGGTGAGATGGAACCCATTGATAAATCAAACCGGAGGCATTTCAAGCCCTCACCGCTTGACGTGATATTTCACGAATGCAAGATAGGGTGGAAATCATGCGGGTTTGCCATGCTTTTGCGCGATAATGTCTACGAAAACCTGCGTGCTGATATTTTGAGCTGTCGGCTGGCGCCGGGCGACGACATGCGCGAGCAGGAGCTGGCCGAACGCTACGCCGTCAGCCGCCAGCCGGTCCGCGAAGCCCTGCTGCGGCTGGAGCGCGAGCATCTCGTCACCGTGCAGCCGCGCCAGGGCTACCGCGTCAATCCGATCTCGCTGTCGGATGCGCGCGATCTGTTGCGGTTTCGCCTCGCGCTGGAGCCGGCCTGCGTTGCCGAAGCGATCGAGAACGCGCCGGAGAAGGTTCTGAACGCGCTCGACGACTTCCGAAGCTTTTCCGGCGATCGCGAGGACTTCATCACCTATAACCGCGCCTTCCACTGCGCGCTTGCGCACGCTTCGGGTAACCGCCGCATGGCAGGCTCTCTGTGCGATCTGATCGGACAGGCCGACCGGCTGGTGCGCGTCAGTCTCGCCAATGTCAGGGATCACGATCCGGCCCAACTGGTCGCCGAACATGGCGAACTGATCGAGGCGATGCAGCGGCGCGACCGGCGGCGCGCACTGCACCTCATCAAAACCCATATCCATCAAACCGAAAAGCGCGTGCTGCCGGCACTCAAGCGCAATGCCGTCATCGTCGAGGAGCGAAACACATGAATATTCCAACCAAGCCGGGCTCATCCTCCATCGAAATTCACGGCAATTTCGTCGACGGCCGCGAGATCGAAGCGGGCCACGGCGCGATGCTCGACGTGCGCAATCCCGCCACCGGCGAGGTGATCGCGCAAATCCCGAACTCAACCGCTGAAGATATCGACCGCGCGATGAAGAGCGCGCGGGCGGCTTTCGAAGGCAAAGCATGGGGCGGCATGGACATTCGCGCCCGTGCGCGGCTCGTCAACAAGCTTGCGGATGCGTTCGAAGCCAACCTCGACCAGCTCTACAAGCTTGAGACGTTGAACAACGGCCGCCCGGTCAACGAGACCCGCGCGCAGTTGTCGCGGCTGCCGGACTTCTTCCGCTATTTTGCCGGAGTGGCGCTGGCGCGGCGCGATGCGGTGATCCCCGTCGAAGGCTCTTACCTCAATTATACGCTGCGCACGCCGATCGGCATCGTCGCCAACTGCACGCCGTTCAATCATCCGCTGATGATCCTGTGCAAGTCGCTCGCCGCGGTGCTGGCGTCCGGCTGCGTCACCGTGGTGAAGCCCTCGGAATATACGCCGCTGACGACCTTGCGGCTCGCCAAAATCTTCACCGAAGCCGGCCTGCCGCCGGGCGTGTTCAACGTCGTGCTCGGACTTGGCCAGAGCGCCGGCAAGATGCTCGCCGAACATGGCGACATCGACAAGCTGGTGCTGACCGGCGGCACGGAAGCCGGCCGCATCGCCGGAAGTGCGGCGGCGAAGGTATTCGCACATCAGACCATGGAGCTTGGCGGCAAGACACCGGTGATGGTGTTCGATGATTTCGACGTCGACCGCGCCGTCAATTACGCCGCCTTCGGCGCCTTCATCGGCGCGGGGCAAACCTGCATCTGCGCCTCGCGCCATCTCGTTCAGGCCTCGATCTACGATGAATTCGTCGAGAAACTGAAAGCCAAGACCGAGACCATCAAGATCGGCGATCCCTCCGATCCCGCCACGCAGCTTGGACCTGTGATCTCGGCGCGCCAGCGCGACCGCGTGCTGTCCTATTGCAAGTTCGGCCATGAAGACGGCGCGCGGCTCGTCACCGGCGGCGTGCCGGCAAAGATCGCAGGGCTCGAGAACGGCTATTTCGTCGAACCGACGGTGTTTGCGGACGTGAAAGCCGACATGCGCATTTTCCAGGAAGAAGTGTTCGGCCCCTTCACCTCGGTCACGCCGTTCAAGGACGAGGCCGATGCCTTGCGGCTCGCGAACGACTCACCGTTTGGATTGGCGGCGGCGATCCGCACCCGCGACGTCGCGCGCGCCCATCGGGTCGCTTCCGGTGTGAAATGCGGCATCGTCTGGATCAACGATCACCACCGGCTCGATCCGGCTTCGCCCTGGGGCGGCGTCGGCGATTCCGGTGTCGGACGCGAATGCGGCACCGAAAGTTTTGACGATCATTTCAACGTCAAGAGCGTGATGGTCGCGACCGGCGACGCACCGTTTGACTGGTATCGCGACACGGCGGGACAGCGGCGGCTCAACTGAATGTTTGAGGCCGACCGAAAACGCGGCGGCCTCGGTTTGTTTCAAAGGGGGGAATTTCATGGCTCTTGCAGTAAACGCCGGCGCGCGCCTTGACCGGCTGCCGATCTCGCCGTTTCACTACCGCATCTTCTGGTTGGTCGGCGCCGGCATGTTCTTCGACGGCTACGACCTCTATGTCGCGGGCGGCGTGCTGGCCTCTGTCGCCCAGTCCCAGTTCTCGACGCTGGCGCAGATCCCGCAATTCATCTCGCTGACATTCGTCGGCATGACGGCCGGCGCGCTGATCACGGGCTTTGTTGGCGACAGGTTCGGCCGCCGCTTCACCTATCAGATCAACCTGTTGATCTTCGGGTTGGCTTCGCTCGCAGCCGCTTTCGTCCAGAATATGGACCAGTTGATCATCTGCCGTTTCGTGCAGGGCTTGGGCCTCGGCGCCGAAATCGTGGTCGGCTATTCGACGCTCACCGAGTTCGTACCGCCCAAGACGCGCGGGCGATGGCTGTCGATGATGGCCTTCATCGTGGTCGCGGGCTTTCCGGCGACCTCGCTGCTCGGCTATCTCGTGATCCCCAATTTCGGCTGGCGGCCGATGTTCGTGATCGCCGGTCTCGGCTCGCTCGTTGTCTGGTACCTGCGCAAGAACTTGCCGGAGTCTCCGCGCTGGCTTGAATCGGAAGGCCGCGACGAAGAAGCTGAAGCGCTGATGCAGGCCATCGAAAAGGAAGCCTCCGGCGGCAAGCCGCTGCCGCCGGTGGTCATTCCGCCAGCCGTCAAGCCGGCGGCTGCGATCGACATGATCAAGCCGCCGCTGTTGCAGCGGATGATTGTCGGCTCCTGGGTGCTGATCACCATCAACACGCTGATCTTCGGCTTCGTGATCTTCCTGCCGCAATTCTTCCTGCGCCAGGGCCTGACAATCACGAATTCGCTCGCCTATACGCTGGTGCTCTCAGCGGGGTCGCTGGTCGGCTGCGCGCTGGGGGCGTATCTGTCGGACGGGATCGGACGGCGCATGAGCATCATCGGCGCCTCGATCGTCACGATTATCAGCGGCTACATCTATGCCCGTTTCGACGCGACGGCCGATCCGGCGATCGTGCTCTCCGTCGGCTTCGTCCTGGTGGTTGCGATCTACGTGCAGACCGCGATCCTCTATGGCGTCTATACGCCGGAGCTGTTTCCGACCGAGATCAGACTTCGCGCCAACGGCATCTGCAATTTCTTCGGACGCGGCGCCACCGTGGTGTCGCCCTTCATCGTCCGCGCGCTGATGGAATCCTACAAGCTGCCGGGCGTGGTCTGGCTGATGATCGCCCTTGTCGTCGTGCAAATTCTGGTGGTGTGGGCCTGGGGCGTCGAGCCGCGCAATCGCGGGCTTGAGGATGTCGCCGCCAAAGCGAGCGTGTGAGATATAGTGGTGTCCCCTCCCCCCTTGTGGGGGAGGGCTAGGGAGGGGGGGTGACGGCATCGGGATTGCGCGTGAAACCCCTCTCCCCAACCCTCTCCCACAAGGGGAGAGGGAGCTCACCGCCGCCGCGGTGATATTGCGCTTCTACGCGATTACGCGTTCTTCAGCGCGACCCGGAATTCGGCTTCGGTCTTGGACTTCACTTCGTCGAGCGTAACGCCGTCGGCGAGCTCGATCAGCGCCATACCGTCCTTGCCGTGCTTGTCGATGGTGAAGACGGCGAGATCCGTCACCACCATGTCGACCACCCGCTCGCCGGTCAGCGGCAGGGTGCACTTCTTCAGAAGCTTCGCGCCGTCCTTGGCGGAGTGTTCCATCACCACCACGACGCGCTTGACGCCGGCGACGAGGTCCATCGCGCCACCCATCCCCTTCACCATCTTGCCGGGGATCATCCAGTTGGCGAGATCGCCGTTCTCGGCGACCTGCATCGCGCCCAGAATCGATAAATCGATGTGCCCGCCGCGCACCATGCCGAAGGATTCGGCCGACGAAAAATAGCTGGTCGAGGGCAGTTCGCTCACCGTCTGCTTGCCGGCATTGATCAGGTCGGGGTCTTCTTCGCCTTCGTACGGAAACGGCCCCATGCCGAGCATGCCGTTCTCGCTTTGCAGCGAGACGTCGATGCCATCGGGAATGTAGTTGGAGACCAGCGTCGGAATGCCGATGCCGAGATTGACGTAAAAGCCGTCGCGCAATTCCTTGGCGGCGCGGGCGGCCATCTGTTCGCGGGTCCAGGCCATGGGGAGCTCCTCAAATTCTCTTTAGTTGGCGCATCTGATCGAAAAACCGGTTCCCGCCTTTTCGGATCAGGCTCGTTGGTTTGCGCATGATCTCTTCGGAAAACCGGTTCCCACTTTTCCGGATCATGCGGCCGGGCGCGGCCGCGTATTGCGGAATTCGATCCGCTTCTTGGCCGTGCCGACCTCGATGATGCGCTTGACGAAGATGCCGGGCGTGTGAATATGGTCCGGATCGATCTCGCCGGCCGGCACCAGATGCTCGACTTCGGCAACCGTGATCTTCGCAGCCGTCGCCATCATCGGGTTAAAATTCCGCGCGGTCTTGCGATAGACCAGATTACCCGCGGTATCGCCCTTCCAGGCATGGACGATGGCCAAATCAGCAAACAGCCCGCGCTCCATGATGAACTTCTCGCCGTCAAATATCTTTTCTTCCTTGCCCTCGGCGATCAGCGTGCCGACGCCGGTCTTGGTGTAGAAGGCGGGAATCCCGGCGCCGCCGGCGCGGATGCGCTCGGCGAGTGTTCCTTGCGGATTGAATTCGAGTTCGAGCTCGCCGGCGAGGTATTGCTGGGCGAACAGCTTGTTCTCGCCCACGTAAGACGAGATCATCTTCTTGATCTGGCGGGTCTCGAGCAGGCGCGAGAGCCCGATGCCGTCGACGCCGGCATTGTTGGAAACCACCGTCAGATTCTTGACACCGCTATCGCGGATCGCATCCGACAGGGTCTCGGCGATGCCGCAGAGGCCAAAGCCGCCCGACATGATCATCATGCCGTCCTTGAGGATGCCGTCGAGGGCCGATTTGGCGTCGGGATAAACCTTTTTCATGCGAATAGCGACCTGATGGAGAAATGCGTAAACCGCTTGCCAACTATTAGGCGAAATCTTCGCAATGCGTCAATGACAGTAGCTCCCTCTCCCCGCGTGCGGGCTCTCTGATCACCTCGTCCCGCTTGCGGGCAGAGGTCGAATGGCTTCGACGACGCACGGCGTTGTCGGGAGCCATTCGGGTGAGGGGGACTCTCCGCGAGACCGGACGCATGGAAGCTCCCCCTCACCCCCGACCCTCTCCCCGCAAGCGGGGAGAGGGGGCCCTGCCCCTCGTCGGCCTTGAAAGCGTCAAGAAAAACCAGCAAGTTGCCGGAACTTGACGGGGTCGCCGGGTATGTCCCGCCCTGCCCAGGATTTTGGCATCGATCCCGCGACCTCTAACCAGATTTTGGACACCACCAGGATTTTCCGTTGACGATGGCCCAGGGAACAAGGCGCCTCGCGATGCCGGTCGTGGCGCTGCTCGGTGCGGCGCTGGTCGCGCTGATCGCGTCGAGCTGGCTGCTCAATCGCGATGCGCTCCGTGCGGCGGTGGAGGCGCAAATCCGTGCCGTGACCGGGCTCGACCTGATTATCAAGGGCGGCACCGATATCTCGGTCTTCCCCGGCAGCTATGTCTCCTTCCATGACGTGGGCTTGAGGGGCGGCGCTGCCGCCGATCCCGCGCTCACCGTCGATGTGCTGACCGCGAACCTGCGCCTGCTGCCGCTCCTCTTGCAGCGTTTTGAGATCGCCGACGTGATGATGCTTAGGCCGCACATCCGCGTCGTTCGCGATATCAACGGCGACAGCAACTGGACGCCCTTTGTCGGCAGGATTGCGCAGACCATGAAGCCCGGCGCCGACAATCAATTGTCGTTCTCGGAAATCCGCATCCAGGACGGCACGCTGTCGTACGAAGACCCCGTCCGTCAGGTCAAAGAAGCGCTCGACGATATCGATCTGTCACTGGCCTGGCCGTCGATCTCGCGCTCGTTCGCCGCGACCGGGCAATTCGACTGGCGCGGCCAGCGCGTCGACGGCAGCGTTTCGATCAGCGACTTCCTTGCCGCCCTTTCGGGCGACCGCTCCGGTTTCAAAGCGCGGCTTGCCAGCGCGCCGCTCAAGCTCGCCTTCGACGGCACCGCCGCCAACCGCACTAGCCTGATGATGGAAGGCACCCTGACCGTCGATACGCCCTCGCTGCGCAACGCGCTGCACTGGACCGGGCAGGAGCCGCCCGGCGGCGGCGGCTTCGGCCGCTTTGCGCTGAAGGCCCGCGCCAATGCGGTCGGCGCTTCGGTCGCGCTCACCAACGTCAATGTCGAACTCGACGGCAATGTCGCCGAGGGCGTGATGACCTATGCCAATAACGGCCGGCAATCCCTGCAGGCGACGCTGGCTGCCGACGCGCTCGACTTCACGCCCTATATCTCGACCTTCCGCCTGCTCGCCAGCGGCGCGCACGACTGGAACCGGCAGTTGTTCGATCTCAATTCGCTGTCGATGACCGATCTCGATATCCGCCTCTCGGCGGCGCGGATGACGGTCGGCCCGTCCAAACTCGGCCGCACCGCGCTCGGCGCTAACTTGCGCAACGGCGCGCTCGCGCTTTCGGTCGGCGAGGCGCAGATCTATGGCGGCATCGCCAAGGGCTCGTTCGCGCTGTCGCGGATCGACGCCGATGCCGACGTGAAGGCCCAGTTCCAGTTCACCGATGTCGACTTGCAGGCCTGCGCCAGCGAGCTGTTCGGCATCAACAAACTATCCGGCCACGGCAATCTCGGCGTCTCGCTGGCGGCGTTCGGCTCGAGCCCGTTTGCACTGGCGCAATCGCTCGACGGCACCGCCACCCTCACCGGCCATGACGGCGCGATCTCCGGCTTCAACGCCGAACAACTGCTCAAGCGTCTGGAGCGCCGGCCGCTCTCGGGCGCCGGCAATTTCCGCTCGGGCGCGACGCCTTACGACAACCTCACCATCGCGGTGAAATTTTCCGACGGCGTCGCCACGCTCGACGATGTCCATATCGAAGGGCCGGCGCGCATCACACTGACCGGTACGGCTTCGGTGCCTGGCCGCGAATTCGACATGAAGGGGACGGCCAGCCTTGCCTCGGCCAACGCCACGCCCGGCTTCGAGCTGCCGTTCGTGGTGCAGGGCCCGTGGGATGATCCCCTGATCTTTCCCGATCCCGACAGCCTGATCCGCCGCTCGCCGGGGGCAGCACCTTTGCTCGACGCGCTGAAAAACAATCCCAAGGCCCGCGACAGCGTGCGCTCCGTGATCGAACAACTCACCAGCGGCACCAAACGCGCCACGCCCGACGAGGTCGCGCCGGCCCCGGCGAATGCGCCGGCAGCCATGGGGGATGCGAAGTCGAACTAGTGGAGTGGATTTGACATTCGCTAGCCCGTAGCCGCGTATTCGCGACGCGAATGTCAAATCCAAAACTCCACTAGAAACTTATATTTGCTAGTGGTCCTTTGATTCCAACATTTGCAAAGGTACCTGGGACATCGGGATGCAAATGTTAGAATCGGACCACTAGCTGACCGCGGGATTGCGGTCTGCGGCCGTCGCCTGCTCGCTCGGAGTATCGGCTACTGCGAAAGTTTGACGAACTTCGGAAACGCGAGCTTTCCTTCCGCGATCTTCGCCGGCCAGACCGTGACCTGCTTGCCGTTCTGCCACTGGAAGACGAGGCCTGTGACATAGCCGGGGCCGGACTTGATGCCGTGGGTGAACTCGTCGTCCTTGCCGTAAAACTCGATGTTACCGATCGTGCCTTCGAACTTCGTCTTCTCCATCTCCGCGACCATCTTGTCGGGATCGGTCGAGCCCGCACGCTGGATCGCTTCCGTAATGATGTAGACCTCGTCATAGGCGGTGTAGCCCGTATAGGCCGGCGTCGTGCCGAACTTGGCCTTGAAGGCCAGCGCGAAAGGTTTGGTCTTCGAGGTCACCGCGACGTCGGAGGTTGCAACCGCGAGCGTGGGGATGCCGTCGGCGGCACCATTGGTGTCGTTCCAGAAGGTCGGGCTGAAGGCCTGCGCCGAGATGCCGAACATCGCGATCGGCACCTGCTGGTTCTTCCACTGCACGGTCGGCTGCACGCCGACATGGGAGATGCCCGTCACGATCACATCGGGTTTCTTGCTTTCGATGTTGTTGAAGATCGGCGTGAAGTCGGTGGTGTCGGGCGAGAAGCGGATGTGATCGACGACCGTCATGCCGGCTTTCGGAAAGCAGGTCTCGTAGCCGGCGTCGAGCGGCTTGGTCCAGGCGGCGTCCTCGCTCATGATCGCGACGTTCTTTAACTTGAGCTGGTCGACCAGGAGATCCTTGGCGGCATCGCAGACGAGTTGCGCCTGTGCCGCCGAGGTCAGGTAGCCGTGGAACGTGTATTTGTTCTTGTCGTAATCGTTGTGAACCGCCTTCGTGATCTCGTTCGAAGCGGCGCCGGGCGTGATCAGCGGCATTTTTAATCGCGCCGCCCAGGGCTCGAGCGCCAGCACAACTTCACTGATATAGCTTGCGATGACGGCCGAGACCTTATCTTCGCTGACCGCGCGCTGAAAGGCACGGACCGAATCCGCCGACGAGCTCTTGTTGTCGTAGGTCACGATCTCGATCTTGCGCCCGAGCACGCCACCCTTGGCGTTGATTTCGTCGGCGGCAATCTGCGCGCCGCCCGGCGTCGCCGCACCCGCGATCGATTGCACCTCGGCGATGACGCCGATCTTGATCAGGTCTGCCGATTGCGCATGGGCCGCTGCGTTAAGAAAAATCGCTACTGCACCCGCAAGCAGAGGCATCGCGCCTGATGGCTGCATCTGTTCTCTCCCTTTTGCATTTTTGGTTCGTTGCTTATTTTTCGCCGCGTCGCGGTAAGCGGAGCGCGGTGAGCAAGTCTATGCTTGCTGTTTGGAAGTTGAAAGCGCCCGAGATCGCATTCGCAGCCTGCAGGGGGCCGTGGGATGATCGACTGATCTTTCCCGATCCCGACAAGCCTGATCCGCCGTTCGCCGAGGGTCGCGCCGGCCCCCGCCAATGTGCCGGCGACGGACATGAAGAAGAGTTGAGTGCTCGCACGTTCGGCGGGGCCAGCTCTCGATGTCCGCGACTCCGGTACAGCGCACATCGAAGGATCGATGTCTGCGTTCGACCGCCAGCGGACACGACGGATCAAATCATTTTCACGACAAGCGCTGCAACCGTTGGAGGTCGGCGGACCAAATTTGCGCGGCCTAACGTAGCGCGCACTGAGGCCCCGGACCATCGCCGACGAATTCTTGTGCGTTTGATGAAAAATTTGGCGTCGCGAGCAATGACCGTGACTCGACTTTGCTTTCGCGAGCGAAGTCGGGACTGGAATTTCCTGAAACGCAAAGTTTTAATTTGTTTTCAGCACACTTCGCTTCGTCAATTCGAGTCGGACCCCCGGAAATGAATCGAATCACAATTTCTCGCGCCGTCTTTGCGTTCGGCATGCTCACGCTCGCCGGTCTCATTGCGGTGATCGTTGCAAGCAACTACGCGCTTTCCCAACTCAAGGTCGGGGGACCGATATACGACAAGATCAAGCTCGGAAACGATCTCGTTGCGGACATTCTGCCTCCGCCGGAATACGTCATTGAAGCCTATCTCGAAGCGACCCTCGCGCTGCAGGATCGCTCATCATTCTCCGTGCACGGTGACCGGCTGGTCCAATTGAAAAAGGATTATGACGACCGCCGCGACTTTTGGTCAAAGTCCGACCTCGACCCGTTGATCAAGACCAAGCTGGTAGAGAAATCGCACAGAGAGGTCGAACGCTTCTGGGCCGCAATTGAACAGTCTTTTATGCCTGCGCTGGCCAGGGCTGACACCGCTGCGGCAGCCAGATCATACGCGGAAATAACGGCGGCCTACCTGGCGCATCGCGCAGTGATCGACGAGATCGTCAAACAGACCAATGACGACAACGCTGCCGCCGAAGCAGAGGCAACTGCCCGCGATAAACTCTTTACCCGGATTCTCTGGGTCATTTCCGCATTCGTTTTCTTCGTCGTCTGTGCTGGAATTGCCGGTGTCGCAAAGGGTGTGATTCAGCCGATCATCAAGATGACCGAGGTCATGAAGCGGCTCGCCGGCGGCGAATTAGCGAGCGAAATTCCTTCCCTGGGCCGCAACGACGAGGTCGGCGACATGGCTGGCGCGGTGCAGGTCTTCAAGGAAAATGCCTTGCGTGTTCGCGCGATGGAAGCCGAACAAACCCTCTCCGCCAGGAAAGCCGAGGTGGACAGAAAAGCGGCCATGCTGGAGGTGGCTGAAGGTTTCGAGCAAGCCGTTGGAAATGTCGTCAGGATGGTCTCCTCCGCCTCCTCGGAAATCGAAACTGCCGCCGGCAGCCTCACCCGGACCGCCGAAACCACCCAGGAACTGTCCGCGACGGTCGCGGCCGCGTCCGCGCAGTCGTCGTCAAACGTTCAGTCTGCTGCGGCTGCGTCAGAGGAAATGTCTTCTTCCGTCAACGAGATCGGCCGACAGGTTCAGCAATCTCAAACGATCGCTCACGCCGCCGTAGAGCAGGCGGAGCGAACGAATGCTCGAATATCCGAGCTGTCGCAGTCGGCGAACCGAATTGGCGAAGTCATCAAGATGATAACGGCGGTTGCCGAGCAGACAAATCTGCTTGCTCTTAACGCCACGATTGAGGCCGCGCGAGCCGGCGATGCGGGACGAGGTTTTGCCGTCGTGGCGTCCGAGGTCAAGGCGCTGGCGGCGCAAACCGCCAAGGCGACCGAAGAGATCGCTGCCCAGGTGACGCAAATGCAGTCCGCTACCCAGCATTCGGTTTCCGCAATAGCGGAGATAGGGAGCACCATCGCCCAGATTTCCGAAATTTCCGGCGCGATTGCGGCGGCTGTCGAAGAGCAAGGTGCGGCGACGCAGGAAATTGCCCGCAATGTGCAGCAGGCTGCGCGGGGAGCGACTCAGGTGACGGGCAGCATGACGGACGTCAATCGTGGCGCGGCGGAAACGGGCAACGCTGCCGAGCAGGTTCACGGCCTCGCCGTATCGCTATCGGCGCAAAGCAATCACCTGAGTAGAGAAGTTGAAAGCTTCCTGCACAAGATCAGGGCTGCCTGACGAAGTCACGAGGCAGCGTCTTCCTGAGAACCTCGGCGTGGTCGGTATCATCGCTGGTTTCTGTACGGGTAACCTTCCTTATAGTGGCATTCCGCACCTTGCGGTCTCACCCGAACGCCCGCCCCAACGCTTACAGAATTTTAACAAGACAAAGCCCGGTTCCCTCGGCAAACTTTTCGGGTTGCATCACGAACAGGGGCCTTTAGCCATGCGCTTTATGCAAGCCGTGGCATCCGCCGCCATCATCACCCTGCTGTCGGCCGTTGGCGCGACCGCCAAGCCGGTCGCCACGACAGCGGAAACCAATTTGCGGAAATCGCCGGGCACCAACAGCGAGATTGTCACGCTGATCCCGAAGGGCACGACCGTCGAGGTCGGCAAATGCACCAGCGGCTGGTGCGAGGCCTCGGTGGACGGCAAGGACGGCTTCGTCATCGGCCGCAACGTCGGCATGGGCCCGCGGCCGGCGCCGCGCGGCGGACCCGGACCCGAGGTCGTCGAGGACGAAGAAGTCGTTGAAGGCCCGGTCTATGCCCGGCCGCCGGGCTACTATCGGCCCTATCCCTATTACGGGTATTACGGCTACTACCGGCCCTGGGGTTATGGCTGGGGATGGCGCTGGTAACAGCGCGACTGGGTAACGGAGCGCCTCCCGAGTTCCCCCGCAATTCACCGCCATCAGACAAGGCCGCCGCTGCTGGCGGCCTTTCTTTTTTCGCCTGCGATGAATCGCCTTTGATCTGGCCAATTTGCGGCTGTAAGATTTCGGTCAAGATCGCGTTGCAAGCGACCGCTAATATCCCGAAGCTAAATCCGGGAAGTGAGTGGGAGGAAATCATGGACAACGCTCAACGGTGTCGCGCCAATGCGCTCCTCTGTCGCCAGCAGGCTTATCTGCACCCCGAAGAAAACTGGAAATGGCTCGCCCAGGCCGAGCGGTGGGAGCATCTGGCGGAGGCGTCGTTCACGCTGAAAAGCGAACCGCCAAAGGCCGAGCCGAGAGACGCCGCCGCCTGATGCACGCCGACAGACGTTCAAACGTACGCTTCGCAAAAGTACGCCTCGACGTTTTTCAGATACGCCTTTCTAGATACGCCCCGGCGCGACGTGGTGTTTGTTGTGCTGTCGATGGCGGCTTATTTTGCGTTATGACGGACTGATGTCATGTCGGCGCTGGGCCTTTAGTATTTCCCGGACCAATGTCGTCCCTGCGAAAGCAGGGACCCATAACCACAGGTTTTGGTTGTTGCGCGAAAGCCGTCGAACAGCGTCTCTCCACACGACCGACACGGCGTATGGGTCCCGGCTCAAGGCCGGGACGACGGCGCGGGCTCACACCGTGATGTTGAGCAGCGCCTTATTGTTTTGATCGTCTGCCCGCAGCACCGCCGCATTGGCGGCAAAACTGTAACTTGCCAGAAGCTGGCCGACAAATTCCTGGGCGATGTCGACATTGGGCGCGGCAACAAGGCCGTCCTGGTTGGCAAAGGAGGCCTGCGGATCGTAGACCGCGGTCGTGGGCGGCGTGACCGTTGTGACGGAGGTCTGGACGCCGCCGCCGGCGCTCTCGGTCTGGACCAGCGCCAACGGCGAAAAGGCCTGCGGCGCCCCGGCCGGCACCGTGCCATCGGCATTCGGCAGCGCGCCCGTGGTCTGGGAATTGGCGACGTTCGAGGCGGAAACCTGAAGGCGGCGGGACGCCGCGTTCAGGCCGGACAAGGCGATCGCCGAGATGCTGCTCATCGGGGGCTCTTAGGTCGGATGATCCAGCCATCACCTAAGCCTACGCCCGATAAGCAAGCTTTGATGTCAGCGGCCGGATTCCAGCGGTCGGCGTAACGCGCCGTTTACCATTCGGCTGGCCGCAATTCCTCAGGGATCCATGGTGTAGGAGCGCCCGGGTTCGAGCACGTAGACGGTCAGAAAGCGGAGCGGACGTTCCGGGTCGCAATTGCGAAACAGGGTGTGTGGAATATCGGCACGATCCTGCAAGGTCTCGCCTGCTCGATACTGCCGCGGATCGTCGCTGCCATACGCGGACTCGGCAACGCCCTCGACGATGTAGATTGCTCCGCCGACGGGATGCCGGTGAACCGGCGCTGAGCCTCCGGGCGGATAGGTCACCTCAACAACGACAAGCTCCCGATGATCTCCGGGTACCGGAAGACGTTCGAGAATCCTGCGCGTGACACCGGCGAACCCGGTCTGCTGGGTGCTGGACTCGCCATCGACAGGTTCACCCATGGGATACCTCCCTCTTTGAGTGTCGAACCGGGTGGAGTCTCACCACCCAAAGGTCGGCTGGGCCTGAGGATAGTATTGGCCGCCGGGATAACGCTGAACGCGCTGACGCGTATTGGCGGCTTGAGGATTGCCGAGTTGGGGACTCCCGGCCTGCGGGTTGCCTTGGGGATCCCAACTGCGCTGGAAAAACGAGCCGAAGAAGTTGCCGTCGTCCCCGCTCGCCATGGGGACCTCGGTCGTCGTCGGCTTGCGCGTGATGAAGCCGCCCTGCGGCTGATTGCTCAGCACCGCGACGAACTCGGTGCGATAGTTGGTTTCCTTGCTCAAGGGCTCGTCCGAGATGACGATCGAGGATCGCGGCACCGCGGTCGGCGCGATACGCGCCAGCACATCCGGCGGGATGGTGATGCGGTCGAGCGCGTCCTTGGCGTCGTCGCCGTTGTCGATCGTGACTGCGCTCCAGCGCAAGCCTGAATCGTTGCGCGCCATCGCCGTGAAGATATGCGTGCCAATCGGCTGGTCGGGATTGCGGATCGTGACCGGAACTTCGATGCTGAAATCGAATACCTCGCCGCCATCCGCCCACGCCTTGTGGGTGTTGCGCCGTACGTAAAGCTTTTGCGTCGCGCGGCTGATGTAGACGGCGACCGGCTCGAGCGCGAGCTTGGCCTCGGTCGCCGCCTTGGCGGTTTCGGTCTTTTTCGCCGCAGTTACCTTGGCAACATCCTTGGCGCCGGCCGCCGCATCAAGCTTTGGCTTCACGTCGGCTTTGGCGGCCTCGAGCTGCGTCTGCGCTTCCGCAGCCTTCGGCTCGGCCTTCTGCCTGGCTTCCTCGGCCTTCGCCCTCGCCTGGTCCGTCTTGGCGTTGGCGAGCGCCTTGTCGGCGTAGGCGAGTTCGGCCTGGGCGCGAGCGTTGAGCTGTTCCAGTTTGCGAAGCGAGGCGTTCAGCATTGCGGTATCCCGCGTCGCGGTCGCAGCGGCGGCCTTCGCCTCATTGGCTGCCCTGGCGGCATCTTCAGCCTCGAGGCTGAGCTTCTCGGCCCGCGCAGGCGCGGCCGTGAGGGCCTGTGGGTCCGGCACGAATAGCGCCGGGTGGGTAAAGTCGACCGGCGCCGCATCGTTCGGCGAGATGATCACCCGCATCCCGATCGAGGTCTTGTCGAACATCTTCTCTGCGAAGTCGTACGGCATCCGCACGCAGCCGTGCGAGGCCGCATAGCCGGGCAGCGGGCCACCGTGCAGCGCGATGCCGTTCCAGGTGATGCGCTGCATGTTCGGCATCCAGGCATCGTCATACATGGTCGAGTGGTGGTCTTTGTCCTTCTCGACGAGGGCGAAGATGCCGGCCGGCGTCTCGCGTCCGGTGGTGCCGGTCGAGACCGGCGCGCGGAAGATCCAGCCGTCCGCGTCGTAGAACGTAACCTGCTGGGACTTGATCGACACGATCGCCATGATCGGCTCGCCCGCCACGCGCGGCGCCGTCGCCTCGGTCGGTGCTGCCGGCCGTCCCTGTCTTGCTGCGGCACCCGCCGTCAGCACCGTCAATGCGGCCATCGCCGCCAGCGTCACCAGGGCCGAAGATCGAAAACGCCGCATCGCCGCAGTGGATCGCGCCGTCTCAAATCGAATTTTCATGCCATGCCCCGGTTGAAATGCCTGTCCGCGTTCTTCATCAATCAAGCGCGATATCGTGATTTTTGGATTAAAGTGCCGCCGCCACTATCCACCCTATCCCTCCGTAGACTATCCGACGTCAAATCTCTCATATATGACGGCCCGCGCAGGAGGAAGGCCGGCTCGCGGCCGGTTCGTGGTCATCTGAAGCAAATTCCAGGAGAAGGCAGAAGTTCGGGATGTCAGGAAAGAATTGGGACAGGGTACCGATCGACGCACAGAGCATCGATGCTCCGCTGTCGATGGCGGCGGTATTTCTCGTGGTCACCGTCGCGAGCGAACAGGCCGCTCTCGCAAAGGTCTGCTCCGTACTGGATGGGCTGGACGATCTCGTCAAGACGGTCGGGTTCCGTGATCTTTCCGGCCGCCTGTCGTGCATTGCCGGGATCGGCCGCGATCTCTGGGATCGTCTCGATTCAGGCAAGCGGCCGAAGGAACTGAGACCGTTTGTCGCAATCAAGGGAACGGCTCATGCGGCGCCGTCAACGCCGGGCGACCTCCTCTTCCACATCCGATCCGAACGCCCCGATCTGTGCTTTGAATTTGAACGGATTCTGCTCGACAACCTTGGCGACGGCGTGACCGTCGTCGATGAAGTTTCCGGCTTTCGATATTTCGATGCGCGTGACCTTCTCGGCTTTGTCGACGGCACGGCCAATCCGACCGGCCTGGATTTGCCCGCATCGGCGCTGGTCGGCGACGAAGATGCCGATTTTGCCGGCGGCAGCTATGTCGTCGTTCAGAAGTATCTGCACGATCTCGGCGCCTGGTCACGGACTCCAACGCCCCTCCAGGAGGAGATCATCGGTCGCACGAAGATCGACAATATCGAAATCGATGACGACGATGCGCCACGCAAATCGCACAAATCGCTGGCCACGATCGTGGACGCCGACGGAACCGAGCACGACATCCTGCGCGACAACATGCCGTTCGGCCGGCCGGGAAAACAGGAATTCGGAACCTATTTTATCGGTTACTCCCGGTTTCTCTGGGTGATCGAGACGATGTTGCAACGAATGTATATCGGCGATCCGCCGGGAGCCTACGACCGGCTGCTTGATTTTTCGACGCCGCATACCGGGACGACGTTCTTCGCGCCCACCCGCTCCACGCTGCAAACCCTTGTTCAAGCGGCGCAGAACGGCTGAGGCTTGACCTCTCCCTTTGCGGCGAGGTGAATGGTTCGACCTTTCAACATCGGCGGTTCAACATCGGCGGTGCGCTCCCTCTCCCCTTGTGGGAGAGGGTTGGGAAGAGGGGTTCAGGTCCCCCGGCAGAGCTTGACCCCTCACCCGGATCGCATCTGACGATGCGACGTAGCGAAGCTTTGCTTCGGCGTAATCTTCTTGGAACGGCCGCCGAAGGCGGCCTATGCCTCTCCCACAAGGGGAGAGGTGAAGGGAAAGACGAACTACAGCGCTACCTTCGTCGGACAAGATGCCGCTAGATCGCGCCTCACCCCTGCGCTAGTCTTTCACCTGACCGGTTAAAATAAGGCCGGCGCACAAGAGGGAGGGACATGTTGACAGTTCGGGGAGGAATCCTGCTTTTTGCCGCCGCCGCTTTATTGGTCGCCGCGCAGCCTGTCGCCGCGCAGGATACGATAACGATCTGGTGGGGTAAGGGCTTTTACAAATCCGAAGACGACGCGCTGCTCAAGGTCGTCAAGAAATTCGAAGAGAAGACCGGCACCAAGGTCGAGCTATCGCAATACGCGATCCAGGACATGATCCCGAAAACGGTGGCGGCGCTGGATTCCGGCACCGTGCCCGACGTCGCCTACGCCGATACGTATGACGTGCAGGCCGGCGGCAAATGGGCCTTCGAGGGCAAGCTCGAAGACCTCTCCGACATTCTGGTGCCGATGAAGGCGAAGTTCGCGCCGAATACGCTGGAGACCGCCTTCCTCTATAACGGCCAGACCCAGAAGAAAGGCTATTACGGCTTTCCGCTGAAGCAGCAGAGCATGCATGTCCAGATCTGGAAAGATCTGCTGGAGAAGGCAGGATACAAGGAAAGCGACATTCCGACCCAATGGAACGACTACTGGTCGTTCTGGTGCGACAAGGTGCAGCCGGCGATCCGCAAGGCAACAGCGAGCCGCATTTACGGCATCGGCCAGCCGATGGGTGTGGAATCCACCGACTCGTTGCAATCGTTCTACACCTTCATGGATGCCTATAACGTCCATCTGGTCGACGACGACGGCAAGCTCACGATCGACGACAAGGCGCGCGACGGGCTGATCCACGCGCTGAAGGATTATACCGACACCTACACCAAGGGCTGCACGCCGCCCTCCTCCACCACCTGGAAAGACCCGGACAACAACGTCGCCTTCCACAACAAGACGACCGTGATGACCCACAACTTCACGATCTCGATCGCGGCGAAATGGTTCGAGGACTCCACCAATCCGGCGCTGACGGATGAACAACGCGCCGCCGGCAAGAAGGCCTATGAACAGGACATCATCACGGCGTCCTTCCCGAACAAGCCGGATGGCCAGCCGATCAAGTATCGCTCCGACGTCAAGACCGGCGTGATCTTCACCGCAGCAAAGAACAAGGCCAAGGCGAAGGAGTTCGTAGCCTTCCTGCTTCAGGAAGAAAACCTCGGCCCCTATGTCGAGGGTGCGCTTGGCCGCTGGTTCCCGGCGACCATCGAGGGCCAGAAGAGCCCGTTCTGGCAGAACGACCGCCATCGCAAGGCGGTCTACAACCAGTTCACCGGTGGCACGCAGCCGTTTGATTTCACCAAAAACTACAAGTTCACGATTCTCAACAACGAGAATGTGTGGGCGAAAGCGATGAACCGCGTCGTCAGTGAGAAGGTGCCGGTGGAGAAGGCGGTCGACGAGCTGATCGCGCGCATCAAGGAGGTCGCGGGGTAAGATGTTCGCAGTGCTTCAGAACAGCTTGAACCGGGGCAAGAACGGCGGTGCGCTCCCTCTCCCCATGTGGGAGAGGGTTGGGGAGAGGGGGTAAGGTCTCTTGATAGAGTTTAACCCCTCTCCCGGAGACTTCGCTGCGCTTCGTCTCCGACCTCTCCCACAAGGGGAGAGGTGAAAGGAACCGCAACCGCGGCTGCAATATCCGTCCAAGAGTAAACGCATATGGCGATCACGATCTCAGCCTCCGACCACGTCGAGCCAAGCGCGCCACTCGCGCCGCGGCTGTCGACGACGCAGGTCTGGGGCATCGTGCTGATCGCGCCCTATCTGCTCGTGTTTGCGGCCTTCGTGGTCTATCCCGTCGCGTACGGGTTCTGGCTGGCGCGAGCGCCATCGAATTACGTCGCGCTCTATAACGACCCGATTTTCGCCCGCGCCGCGGTCAACACGCTGATCTTTCTGCTCATCGGCATCAACATCAAGATGCTGATCGCGCTGTTTCTCTCCGGTTTCTTCGTGCAGCAGCGCACGTGGATACGCTGGCTATCGGTGATCTTCATCCTGCCCTGGGCGGTGCCGTCGATCCCGACCATCCTGTCGGTGCGCTTCATGCTCAATCCGGAATGGGGCATGGTGAACCAGCTCATCTTCAAGTTCACCGGCGATGACGGGCCGAACTGGCTGAACGATCCCGCCGTGGCGCTTTCGATGGCGATCGGCGTGCACATCTGGAAATCGCTGCCGTTCTGGACGCTGATCCTGATGACGGGGCGGCTTGCGATCTCGCAGGACCTGTTCGAAGCCGCCGACGTTGACGGCGCGAACTGGTGGCAGAAATTCCGCTTCATCACCTGGCCATCGATGCAGGCGCTCTATCTGACCTGCACGTTGCTGTCGATGATCTGGACGCTCGGCGATTTCAACAGCGTGTATCTCTTGACCGGCGGCGGCCCGGCCGACCTCACCCACGTGCTGTCGACGCTCGGCATCCGGTACTTGCGCCTCGACCAGCTTAACCTCGCGATGGCTTCGATCGTCTGCGCCATGCCGCTGGTGCTGCCACTGGTCTATTTCATGATGAAACGGTTGTCGCGATGAAGCTCCCCTCGTTACGCGACACGGCGACCGAAGCGCGGCTGCTCCTGATCGGCATTCCCGTGCTGATCTGGACCTTGATTCCGATCTACCATATGTTCGTGTTCGCGATCTCGCCCAAGGAAGACGCCTTCTCCGGCAAATTGTGGCCAGAACACCCGACCCTGCACAATTTCGAGATCGTGTTTCACCAGCAGCATTACTTCTTGCGCGATTTCTGGGTGCAGTTCGGCAATTCGGTCGTGATCGCGGCCGCCGTCGGTGCACTGACGCTGGCAATCGCGACCGCTGCCGCTTTTTCGATCTCGCGGCTGCGCGTTCCAGGCGGGCGCATCGTGCTCAATCTCGCGCTGTTCACTTACTTTATTCCCGCTGCGTTCCTCGCCGTTCCGATGTACCGGACCATGGGCAATTACGGGCTGCTCAATACAAGCTGGGCTTTGATCCTTGCGATGGTGACCATCGCCTCGCCCTATGCGATCTGGGTGCTGAAGCAGGCTTCCGACAAGCTGCCGGTCGAGCTCGATGAGGCCGCCGTGATGGACGGCGCGACGCCGCTGCAGATTTTCCGCCTGGTCTACGTGCCCTTGATGATGCCGTCACTGGTGGCGATCGGCACCTATGCCGTTCTGCTCGCCTGGAACGAATATCTTTACGCGTTCTTGCTGCTCTCGAACGATCGCGCCATCACCCTGCCGGTCGCGCTCGGCAATTTCTTGGCCGCTGACGATTCGCCGTGGGAATTGTTGATGACGACCGGCTTCATCTATGCGCTGCCGCCGGCCGCGATCTATTACGCCTTCCGCCGCTACATGGTCGGCGGGCTGACCGCGGGCGCGGTGAAGTCGTAATCAGGGTCACAGCGGCGCGGCGCTCTTGCCGCGCGCATCGGATATCTTCGAGGCGAGCGAGGCGACGACGATCACCACCGCAATCAACGCCACCACCAGCGTGCAGATCGCGTTGATTTCCGGTTTCACACCGAGACGTACTTCCGAATAGATCCGGATCGGCAGCGTCGCCGAGCCGGGGCCGGTGGTGAAGCTTGCGATCACGAGATCGTCGAGCGACAGCGTAAAGGCCAGCATCCACCCGGCCGCGACCGATGGGACGATCAGCGGCAGGGTAACGGCGAGGAAGGCGCGGACGGGATCGCAACCGAGATCCATCGCGGCTTCCTCCAGGCTGCGGTCGAGCGCGCCAAGCCGCGCCTGCACCACCACCGCGACAAAGCACATGGTCAGCGTTGTATGGGCGATGACGACGGTCCAGAATCCGCGTTCGGCGTTGATGGCGACGAACAGCAGCAGCAATGACAGCCCGGTGATCACCTCGGGCATCACCAGCGGCGCGTAGAGCATGCCGGAAAACAGCGTCCGTCCCTTGAAGCCCGCGCCGCGCGAGAGCGCGATCGCCGCGAGCGTACCGAGTAACGTTGCCAGCGTCGCCGAGGTCGCTCCAACGCGCAGGCTCATCCAGGCTGCGTCGATCATGGCGGTGTCGTTGAAGAACTCGTTGTACCAACGCAACGACCAGCCGCCCCAGACCGTGACCAGCCGCGAAGCGTTGAACGAATAGATAATCAGGATCACGATCGGCAGATAAAGGAAGGCGAACCCCAGCGCGAGTGCTGCGATGTTGAAGCGCGAGAGTTTACTCGCAGCCCGTGCCATCACGCTCGCTCCAATTGTCGCCGTTGCAGGCGGTCATACAGCAACAGTGGCGCAAGCAGCAGAAGCAGAAGCACCACGGCGGTGGCAGATGCCACCGGCCAGTCCTTGTTGGTGAAGAATTCAAGCCAGAGCGTCTGGCCGATCATGAGCGCGTCGGACCCCGCCAGCAAATCGGGAATTACGAACTCGCCGACGATCGGAATGAAACAAAGCAGAGCGCCGGCACCGATGCCCGGCAACGACAGCGGAAACGTCACGCGCCAGAAGGCCTGGCGCGGCGAGGCGCCGAGATCGTTCGCGGCTTCCAGCAGCGCCGGGTCCATTTTGGATAGTGTCGCGTACAGCGGCAGGATCATGAACGGCAGATACGAATAGACGATGCCAAGATACATCGCGCCATCCGTCGACAACCACACCACGGGCGTCGAAACGACATGCAGCGCGAGCAAAATCTGATTGAGCAAGCCGTCATGCTGCAGGATATTGATCCAGGCGTAGATGCGGATCAGAAACGAGGTCCAGAACGGAACGATCACCAGCATCATCGCGATCGCCTGCCAGCGCTGGGGCAGGCGCGCCATGCCGTAGGCGATGGGATAGCCGATCACGAGCAAGATAGACGTCGAAATCGCGGCGACCAAAAGGCTGCGCAAATACGACAGGACATAGAGATCGTCGGAAGCAAGCAGCCGGAAATTGTCGAACGACAGTGCGGTAAAAGCGGCTTTGATCGCCTCCCATCCCTCGGCGACATCGAACACGGGTGTATAGGGCGGCTGCGCAATCGCGGTCTGCGACAGGCTGATCTTCAGGACGAACAGGAACGGCACCAGAAAGAACAGCGCCATCCATAGATAGGGCGCGATTGCCGCGAGCCGCGCCGGGCGTGTAAAGATCGATGGTGCGCTCATTGCTCCAGCACCACGCAGTCTTCCGGCGAGAACCACGCCACCACGCGCTGGCTCAAACTATACGCATCGAGATCGAGCCGGGCGGTATTGGCCATCGAAGAGCGCAACACCGCGCCGGTATCGAGCTTGACCTTGTAGCTCGTCATGCCGCCGAGGTAACTGACATCGGTCACCACCCCGTCCAGCCGGTTGATGGCTCGCGCATCGTCGGACGCAGGCGCACGGCGCGACAGCTTGACCTTTTCGGGACGGATCGCGATGCAAAGGTTGACCTTGGTCAGCGGCTCACGCGGCTCGGCAACATAGATCGTTCCGGCTTCGCTGGTCGCGATGGCGACGCGCCGCGCCATCGTCGGGTAACTGGCATCGCTGGTCTCAAACTTGCCCTCGAGCAGATTGATGTCGCCGACGAATTCGGCGATCCAGCGCGAGCGCGGCGCTTCATAAAGTTCGCGCGGGGTCGCGACCTGTTCGAGACGGCCGGCATCCATCACGCCGATCCGGCCCGCCATCGTCATCGCCTCTTGCTGGTCGTGGGTCACGATGATGAAGGTCAGGCCGAGCCGCCGCTGCAATTCCATCAATTCGAGTTGAGTGCTTTCACGCAGCTTTTTGTCGAGCGCGGCGAGCGGCTCATCAAGCAGCAAGAGTCGCGGGCGGCGCGCCAGCGACCGCGCCAATGCGACGCGTTGCCTTTGGCCGCCGGAGAGCTGGTCAGGCTTGCGTTTCTCGAACCCATCGAGTTTGACGAGTGCAACCATTTCGTTGACGCGTGCATTGATGTCGGCAGACGCCATGCCGGCGCGCTTCAATCCGAACGCGATGTTGTCCCGCACGTTCAAATGAGGAAATAGCGCATAGTTCTGGAACATCATGTTGACCGGGCGCTGATGCGGCGGGATCTGCGCGATGTCCTTGCCGTCGAGCAGGATACGGCCGGCATCGGGCGCCTCGAAGCCGGCCAGCATGCGGAGCAGCGTGGTCTTGCCGCAGCCGCTCGGGCCAAGCAGCGCGAAGAATTCGCCGGCATGAATGTCGAGCGACAGGACATCGACCGCGCGAAATTGGCCAAACGTCTTGACCACGGCATCGATGCGCAGGAGCGGCGTGCCGGAGGCCGGCTGCGGAATGGATTGCGGCGAATCCGCCTCGCTCGCGGTCTTCGCGGTATCTTCGGTCATGCTGCCAGCCCACCCCGTGGAAAGGGCAAGCTAACCCCGCTGCGGTCCCGGCTCAACCGCAGCACTGTGGACAGCGGTCGGAGAATCGACCCGGTGCGCCACCGTCGCCATGAAAACCGCCAGGCGTTCGCGATCGTCTTGGGCAATGGTGAGGCCGAGCTTCGTGCGCCGCCAGAGAATGTCGTCTGGAAAGCGCGCCCATTCTCTTGTCATGAGATGGCGCACTTCGGCTTCCGTCAGGTCCGGCCCAAAACTTTGGCCGAGATCGGCCTTTTCTCGGGCCTCGCCGAGCACCTGATGAAGCCGCGAGCCATAGGCCGAAACCAGGCGCAACGCCTGATCGGAGGTCAAGAACTTCCAGCGCTCCCGCGCGGCTTCGACCTCCGACTCGAACCGTTCGGGTGGAACATCGCCACCAGGCAGCGGCGTTTGAGCGCTCCAGCACGCCGACATCGGATAGAACGGCAGGAGATAAGAGACGGCGCGTTCAGCGCGCAGCCGCGCCATTGTGACGTCACCGCCGAAAATGGTCAGAAGCGGCGCCCTGCGCCGTCGTGCCTCGAACGTCACCGTTCCCTCGCGGGCAAATCTTTTGCCGGGGCGCCCGGTGACGAGATTGACGCCGGCCACCGATCTGATCACGTCGGAAGCATAAATCCGCTCGCGAAAATAACGGTTGGCCGCGTCGCAGAGATACGCCACCTCATCCGCAGCCATCGCGACCGCCGCCGGGTCGCCTTTGAAATTTCGCGCAACGGTGCCGATCATGGTGAAATCGCGTTGATAGGGGCTGGCGAAAACCAGCCGCCGGTCCGAATTCTGCAGGACATAGACGTTATCGGTCTCAAACAAGCGCTTGACGATGATCTGGCCCAGTTTGACAGCGGCGGTGCGCGGCGACGGTACCCGCAATACAGTCTCGGCAACGCTCGCGGTCCAGGCGCCCGCGGCGTTGGCCAGAGATCTTGTCGTGATCACCTGACGGTGCCCGCGATCAATCAGCACCAGCCGCCAGATATCGCTCCGATCGGCGCGCACGCAGCGCGCCCCGGTGCGGATCACCGCTCCCCGCTCCGCGGCATCGATCGCCGTCGTCACCACCAGCCGCGTATCATCCACCAGGCAATCCGAATATCCGAAAGCGGTGCCGAACGGCCGTTGCAACGCATCGCCAATCGGATGATGGGTGATGTCGATCGTGGCTGAGCGCGGCAGGCCACCGGGCGGAGCCAGGCGGTCGTAGAGGTACAATCCCAGACGCAGCAACCATGGCGGACGCTCGTCGGAATGCGCGGGAATCACGAAATGCGCCGGCCGCACCAGATGCGGCGCGATCCGCATCCAGACCTCGCGCTCAGTCAGCGCCGTGCGCGTGCGCCGGAATGCCCTTCGCTCGAGCACGGAAAGATCGCCCTGGATCAATCTTCCGCTGGCGCCGGATGCCGCGCCGCCAAGATCCCCCTGCTCGATCAGAATGACCCTCAAGCCGCGTCCGGCAGCGTCCCGCGCCACGCTGACGCCATTCAACCCGCCGCCGATGATCGCAAGATCGTAGTCCGCCATACACCCATGTCCCGATTTTGTCGCGGCGGGTTCGTTACGAATGTCAGAACAAAAGGGACACTAGCAAGTATAAAAATTCCAGTGCGGTTTTGAATGTGACATTCGCTCGAAGGACTCACAGCGAATGTCGAATCCGCCGTACCAGCAGCTATAGCTGCTTCCATTTCGAACTTGTCGTGAAAATGGCGCGCACCGAAGTTCGATCTAGCCGATCTTGCGTGCCGGTGCGGCCGCATCGCCGGCCACACGGCCGACCAGCGCGTCATATTGCTCGATCGGGAGCGGTTTGCCGATGAAGTAACCCTGCACGGCGTCGCAGCCTTGTTCGGTGAGGAAATTGAGTTGTTCCTCGGTTTCCACGCCTTCAGCGACGATCGACATTTCAAGACCGTGACCGAGACCGATTACCGCGCGCACGATCGCCGCCGATTGCGGATTGCGTCCCAAATTCATGACAAAGGCGCGGTCGATCTTGATCTTGTCGAACGGAAACGCCTGCAGATAGCTCAGCGAGGAATAGCCGCTGCCGAAATCGTCCATCGAGATTCGCACACCCAACCCCTTGAGGCGGCGCAATAGCGCCAGACCGCGATCGAAATCCTCGATTAGCACGCCCTCGGTGATTTCGAGTTCCAGCCGCCCCGGCGCAAGCCCGGTTTCAAGCAGGATCGAATGCACCAGACTGACAACGTCGCCATGCATGAATTGCGCCGGCGACAGGTTGACCGCGACCTGCATCGGCACCGGCCAGGAGGCGGCCTCGCGGCAGGCTTCGCGGAGAATCCACTGGCCCATCTCGAAGATCAGGCCGCTTTCCTCCGCCAGCGGAATGAAATCGGACGGCGGCACGAAGCCGCGCACGGGATGACGCCAGCGTGCCAGCGCCTCGAAGCCGATGATCTCGCTCTTGCCCGCCTGAAGCGACGACGCCTGTGGCTGGTAATAAAGCGAGATTTCCCCGTTCTTGATCGCCGTCGAAAGATCCTGGTGCAGCACGCGCCGATCGCGGATCTGCTGATCCATCTCCGGTTCATAGATGCTGATCGTGCCGCGCGACTTCGCCTTGGCGCGCGACAGCGCCGCTCCGGCATTGGTGAGCAGGGAGGCTGCGTCCGCGCCGTTATACGGGAAGATCGAAATGCCCGTCGTCACGCCGGTGCGGACCGACTTGCCGTCAATGATGATTTCCCTGGCCATCGTCTCGGCCAGTTTCTCGGCCAGCAGCATGGCGGCAATCGGCTGCTTGCCGTCGATGATCAACCCGAATTCGTCGCCGGAAAGCCGCGCCACCACGCCGCCACGCGCCGACGCCTGCAACCGCTGCGCCACTTCGATCAGGAGCTTGTCGCCGGTGTCATGGCCGAACACATCGTTGACTTCCGTCAGGCCGTCGAGGTCGATCGACAGGACGGCGAACTGCTCTTCCGCTTCGGTGCAGGCCTCGATCATTTGCGTGAGCGCCTGCAGGAATGCGGCGCGGTTCGGCAGATCGGTCAGCCCGTCGTGATAGGCCATGTGCGCCATGCGCGACTCGGTCTGACGGCGGTCGGTGACGTCCTCGTGGGTCTTGATCAGATATTGCGGCTCGCCGGCTTCGTCGAGCACGGTGACCCGGCGCGTCAGGAACAGCCGCAGGCCGTCCTTGGTGCTGATCGGGTGCTCCTCGGTCAGAGGCCGGCGCTTTTTGATTGCCGCCTCGTCACGTGCCTTGATGAGCTTGGCTTCACGTTCGTTGAAGATTTCGGCCGCCGTCAGTCCTGCGACCTCTTCACGCCGGCGGTTAAGGATGGTTTCCGCGCTGCGGTTTGCCAGAAGGTAGCGCCCGTCGCTTGCCCGTTCGACCGTCAGCGACACCGGAATGTTATCGACGACCAACTCGAGGAACTTCTTGGTGTTCTCCAGCTCGTGGGAAAGCACCTTGCGGTCGGTCACGTCGTCGAATAGCGCGATCAGGAATTTTGGCTCGCCTCTGTCGTCGCGGGCAATCACGCGGCTGGAAGCGAGGACCCGCTTCTGCGAACCACGCTCGACGACGAATTCGTTGCTGAACTGGCCTTCCGTTGCGTTCAGCGCAGCGCGGTCGGCCGCCTCGATGCCGGCCGCCGTATCGGGCGTGAAAATCTCGTCCGCGCGTTTGCCGATGATGAAATCCCTTGGGAAGCGCGAAAAGCGCTCGAACGCACGGTTGGCGAAGATGTAGCGGCCATTCTCGATGCTTTTGGCGGCGACGCAGACCGGAATGTTTTCCAGGACGGATTCGAGAAACTGTTTGGTGGAAGCGAGCTGCCGCGAGAGCTCGCGCTGTTCGCTGCAATCCTCATGCGTCGCGATCGATCCGCCGTTCGACAACGGAAAATATTTGACGTGAACGGATTGCCCGTTCGTCAGCTCGGTCACGAGGCCCTCGGGGTCGCCCGCCTGGGCATAGAACTCGTCGACGCTGATATCGAGCATACCGCGCTGGCGCCGCAGTTCGAGCAGTTCCTTGCCGGTCATGGTCGGCGTGATATCGGAGCGCGAAAGGCCGTAAATCTCGAGGTAACGGTCGTTAAGGAAAACAATCCGTTGCCGCGCGTTGGTGATCACGACGCCCTGCTTGAGATTATTCAGGGCGGAGCTGACGAACGCATTTCGGCGCAGTTTCGATTGCTTGATCCGGCGCAGCGTGGACATGAGCCACAGCCCGACAGCGATCAGAAA
>Ga0210398_10000635_pt1 | contig 39154 bp, 27 predicted proteins | sample IncBWC4OmetaG_FD_161047 | JGI IMG/M metagenome (GOLD analysis project Ga0210398, IMG submission 161047) | Forest soil microbial communities from Barre Woods Harvard Forest LTER site, Petersham, Massachusetts, United States - Inc-BW-C-4-O | ecosystem: Environmental > Terrestrial > Soil >... | reverse complement strand
CCGACACCAGGTGTTCCAGGCGGGCAACCTCTTCGAGCACACTGCCGACACGCTCCCGCAGCACCTCGCCGGTGACACCGCCTTCATTCGAGAGTTCTTGCAGCTCCCCCTTGATCACGGTGAGGGGCGTCCGAAGTTCATGGGAGGCGTCGGCCAAAAACCGCCGCGAACACTGCACAGAGTCGCGCAGGCGCCCCAACATATTATTCAGGGAGATCGACAATCGCTCGAGCGCATCCCCCGTGGCGACCACCGGCAGGCGCAATGACAGGTTTTGCAGGCTCATCTGCTCCGCGGTCTGCGATAGACGATCGACAGGGCGCAGCGCCCACCTGACCAACAGATACCCGCCAATCGCCGCGCAGCCGATCAGGAAGGGAAGCAACACGCCCAAAAGATAGCGCAAATGCGCGAGGGCGGTTTCCATGGTCAGCGTAGAGCCGCCTATCTCCAACACGTATTGTCCCGAGAGCGTTTCGACAGAGGTCGCGCCGACGATCAAATGTTGACCCGGAAGGATCGCAGAGACGAACTCGGTTGCGGTTTTGGTGTTGCCGGTCGGCAGGCGCGCAACGACGTCGAAGCGGTTAAAGCTGCCATCCGTGGGCGGGCCGGACAGATAAATCACCTTTCCCGGAATGCGGGTGATCCGAATAAATCTATTGTTGGCTTCCGGCGCCAAATGCAGCTCCACCTCTTGGGCAATGGCGGCGTCTGGCGCATCCGCCGGTGCACGCGCCAGGATTTGCTCCACCTCAGTCGCGCGGCGCCTTAGGGCATCGCGCGCGTTGGAACGCAAGTAATGCTGCAGGCCGTAGAAAGTGACGACCGCGACCAGGATGAAAGTCGCACCTAGAAGCAGCGTGTACCACGCGGTCAGTCGGAACGCGAGGGAGCGTGGGTTCACTCCAGGACCGCCCCGCGATCAGCGCCGCGAATGCAATAACCCACGCCACGTACAGTGTGAATCAATTTCAACGGAAACGGCTCATCGACTTTCTTGCGTACATAGCGCACGTAGACATCGACGATATTCGTGACCCCTTCAAAACTCTGATCCCACACATGATTCAATATCATGGTGCGCGAGAACACACGTTCCGGACTCGACATCAAATATTCGAGCAGAGCGTATTCCTTCGCGGTGAGCTCAATGAGTTTGCCGTCCCGCCGCACTTGCTGAGTAGCACGATCGATTTCCAAATCCGCAAGGCGCAATACATCGTGCCGTTCTACCGGCACCCGGCGCAGCTGCGCCTTGATGCGTACCAGGAGCTCTGCAAAATCGAATGGCTTCGTCAGATAGTCGTCCGCGCCGGCTTCGAAATGCATCACCTTGCTGTCGATTTCGTCTCGCGCCGTGAGCACCAGCACGGGCAGCGCCGGGTGCGAGCGCCGCACTCGCCTCAGGAGTTCGGTGCCGCTCAACTGCGGCAGCATCAGGTCGAGAACCAGCAGATCATATTCATAGGCGTGTACATAGTTCTCGCCGTCTCGGCCATTCGCGGCCAGATCGACTGCAAAGCGCTCCGCGCGTAGTCCGCGCGCCACGAACTCCGCCAGCTTCCGATCGTCTTCCACGAGCAGTATTCGCATCCTGGCCTCCTGACCGCATATTGGACCTGATCAAGATTAGAAAGTGCTTAGAAACGGTAAAATTTGGGTGAGAACCGCCGGTGACTTAATGCAGTGACTCAACAAGTGACTAAAGTCACTTCCCTTGGACGCCTGCCCGACGCATCATCACTCGCACATTTCCCGGAATGAGGTATGTGAGAATGCGCCGCTTCGAGCGAAGCCCTCAGTGACGAGCACCGCAGAAGCTCCCCTCCCGGCGATTCGAATCGTCATCGCCGAGGACCAGGCGCTGGTGCGCCGGGGCGCCGCACTGCTGCTGTCGATGGAGCCCGATATGGAGGTCGTGGGCCAGGCCTGCAACGGCGTGGAAGCCGTCGAGCTGACCCAACTGCTGCATCCGGATGTGGTCTTGATGGATTTGCACATGCCGTTGAAAGGCGGCGTGGTGGCGACTCGCGAAATAACCCGCGCGCTCCCACAGACTCAGGTCCTGGTTTTGACCACTTTGGACGACGATGAAACCGTGTTTGAGGCCGTTCGCGCCGGCGCGCACGCCTATTTGCTCAAAGACGCGGCGGAAAACGAACTCCTGGACACCATCCGCGCGCTAAAACGCGGCGAATCGCGTCTCACACCGCAAATCGCGCGAAAAGTCATGGACCAATTCCGCCGCCTGGCGCAAAGCGGCCAATCCGAATCATTGCGCGAACCCGCGGCTGCGCCGCTCGCCGCCGAAGCACTGAATGAAAAGGAGGCAAAGGTTCTCGAGCTGATCGCCGAGGGAATGAGCAATCGCCAGATCGGCGCCGCTCTATTTCTCGCAGAGGGAACCGTCAAAAACTACGTCAGTCGCATCATGGACAAATTGCATGCCAATACCCGCACGGAACTCGCGTTGCTGTCGCAACGCCAGCGGCATGCCGAGTAAAAATGACTGCAGTGATCATGAAAGTGACTAAAGTCACTGATAAATCATGACTTCCGACTCCTGACTTTCAGTCCTCCCTTGTCTAAATTGCAATAGGCCGCAGAGGTTTTCGAATGTCCGTTGTCGAAATTGCGCTGAAGCGCCCCTACACCGTCGTCGCGATGCTCATCTTGATTTCCTTGATGGGGATCGGCGCCGCGCTGCGCATGCCCATCGACATCTTCCCCGAAATCGACATCCCCGTCGTCGCGGTGGTATGGACCTACAACGGAATGAGTGCGGAGGACATGCAGAACCGCATTCTGACTCTGCACGAGCGCCAGCTCGCCTCGTTGGTGGATGACATCTCGCGAATCGAGGCCGTGAGCTACCAAGGCGTCGGCGTCGAGAAAGTGTATTTGCACGAAGGCGCCGATGTGTCGCGCGCCATCTCGCAGCTGGCGAGCAGCGCGCTGGTGGTGCTCAAGTACATGCCCCCCAACATCACGCCGCCGCTGGTATTGCGCTATGGGGCAACCGACGTTCCCATCATTCAGCTGAGTCTTTCCAGCAAGTCCCTGCCCGATACGAAGCTCAACGACTTGGGGCAGAACATCATCCGCCCCGCCTTGGCGGTGGTACATGGCGCGGAAGTGCCCTACCCGTACGGCGGAAAGCCGCGCGTCATCATGGCGGACTTGGATTCCCAGGCGTTACAGGCAAGGGGATTGTCCGCCGCCGATGTCAGCGCGGCGCTGCAACGCCAGAATGTCATCCTGCCGTCCGGCGATGTGAAAATCGGCGATAAGGATTATGCGTTGGCGATGAACAACTCGCCGAACCTCATCGACACCATCAATGCATTTCCGATCAAGGAGGTGGATGGGCGCACCATCTTCATGCGCGATGTCGCACACGTCCATGATGGATTTCAGGTGCAGACCAACTCGGTGTCAGTCAACGGAACGCCGGGCGCATTGATGACCATTCGCAAGACCGGCGGCGTATCGACGCTCGCCGTAATCGACGGAGTACGCGCCGCGCTCAAGGACATCAAGAAGGTCCTGCCGCCTGATGTCGCCATTCAACCGCTGTTCGATCAATCGGTGTTTGTGAAGGCCGCACTGAATAGCGTGGGCTTGAGCGCCGGCTTGGCCGCCGCATTGACCGCGCTGGTCATCATTCTGTTTCTCGGCAACATGCGCCTGTCTCTGATCATTCTCGCCGCCATTCCCTTGTCGATCATCACCGCGGTTCTTTTCATTGACCTGACCGGCCAGACCTTGAACACCCTGACGCTCGGCGGCTTTGCACTGGCAATCGGGATTTTGGTCGACAACGGCACGGTGGTCATCGAAAACATCGAGCGGCACGTCGCAATGAACGAACCGCTGCGCCAGTCCATCGTCGTCGGTGCGAGCGAGGTTGCCGTTCCAACATTTCTGTCAACACTTTGCATTTGCATCGTCTTCGTGCCGGTATTTCTCCTGCAAGGCACGGCGAAATACTTGTTCTCACCGCTATCCCTCTCCGTGATGGGGGCACTCCTTGCCAGCCTCGCGCTGTCATTCACCATGGTGCCGGTGCTCTTCAACATGCTCATGCGGGGATCGGTCCATGCTTTTCATGATGAAGCGCAGCATCGGCCGGTGGGACGGCACGCTGCGCCGAAGAATATCTTTGTGCGCTTCCAGGCCGGCTTCGAACGCGGATTCGAGTCGTTCCGGGACAAATATCGAAACGCATTGGCGTGGACGCTGTCCGAATCGGTCGCGACCATTGCGGCATTCGCCATCTTGATCGTCGTTTCCCTGTGCCTCTTCCCGCTGCTGGGGCGCGATTTCTTCCCGCAGGTCGACGCCGGCCAGATGCGCCTGCACGTGCGCGCGCCGCCGGGAACGCGCCTGGAGAGAACGCAGCAATATTTTGCGGATGTCGAAGCCGAGATCCGGCGCTTGATCGGCAACAATCAAATCGACGTGATGCTCGACAACATCGGCCTGCCGTACAGCGGCATCAATATCGCGTTGAGCGATTCGGCCACCGTGGGCCCGATGGATGGCGAGATACTGATATCGCTGAACAAGAAGCACCAGCCGACGGCACAACTCATCGCCAAATTGCGCCAGGCGTTGCCCGCGCATTTCGCGCAACTGCAATTCTTCTTTCAACCGGCCGACATCGTGGATCAGGTGCTCAATTTCGGTCAGCCGGCGCCCATCGATGTCAGGGTCTCCGGGCCGGATCAGGGGGAAGCATTCACCCTAGCGTCGAAGATCGCAAGAGAGATGACGAAGGTGCCGGGCGTGGTCGACTCGCACGTGTTTCAGGTCCCCAATGCACCGGCCCTGACCGTGGATTTGGACCGGGCGCTGGCCACACAGATCGGCGTGAGTCAACAAGAGGCGGCGAACGACGTGCTGGTCGCCACCAACTCCAGCGCGCAAACGGCGCCGAATTTTTGGGTCGACCCGCGCAACAGCGTGAGCTACCCCTTGGTCGTACAGGTGCCGCCCTATCGCATCGACACGTCGCAGGATCTGAAGACGATGCCGGTGACCACCAGCAGCGCGAGCGGACAGGGCCAACTTTTGGTGAATCTCGCGGCATTTGGCCGTGACGCCATCCCTTTGGTCGCTTCCCAATTGAATATCCGACCCGTGTTCGACGTGCATGCCGATGTGCAGGGGCGCGATCTGTATTCCGCGGCGCATGACATCGATGGGGTACTGGCGTTGAACCGGCCGGATGCCTCTAAAGCCCTCACGGTCACGCTGAGCGGTCAAGTGGAGACCATGCGCGAAAGCTATACCGGTTTATTCACCGGTATCGCACTGGCCATCGTCCTGGTCTATTTGTTCTTGGTCATGAATTTCCAGAGTTGGATCGATCCTTTGATCGTGCTCATGGCGGTGCCGTTCGCATTGGCAGGCGTCTTGTGGATGCTGTTCCTCTCGCAAACACCGATGAGCGTGCCGGCGCTCATGGGTACGCTGATGTGCATCGGTCTGACCACGGCCAATAGCATCTTGGTCGTGAGTTTTGCCAACCAACGCATGGCAGCGGGAGACGATCCGCTGCGCGCGGCGGCCTCCGCCGGCTACACGCGCCTGCGCCCGGTGCTGATGACGGCCGGCGCGATGATTCTGGGCATGGTGCCCATGGCCTTGGGGATAGGAGAAGGCGGTGAGCAAAACGCGCCGCTGGGTCGGGCGGTCATCGGCGGCTTGTTGTTCGCCACCTTTGCGACCCTGATTTTTGTTCCCACGATGTACCGGTTGCTGCGCCGTCGGCCGGCCGGTGTTGTTGATTCGAATGTTATAGGTGGAGCCAATGCAACCGCATGACCCAGAACCGCTGCCGGACGACACGTCGCGAACCGAGGGAGGAGGCGCCTCCACCGCATTTCAGCCTGGCACCGGTAGGACCTTGAAGATCGGCGCAGGTGTCGCGGCCGGCATCCTGCTGTTTTGTTTTTGCGTGGTGATGGTGCTTCGCCTGGTCGATGCGCACACCCTGAAAAAGGGAGCCGATGCCGCCTACTCGGCCCCGCCGCCGGTTGATGTCATCACGGCACAACCCGCCTCCATCGGCCAGGATCTGGTGTTGCCTGGGCAAACCGCAGCCTGGTACGAAACCACGATTTATGCGCGAGTCAACGGCTACGTCGCAAAGTGGATGGTGGACATCGGCGATCATGTGAAAAAAGGCCAGGTTTTGGCGATCATCGAGACTCCCGAGCTCGATGCCGAGCTAAGCGCCGCTCGCGCGCAACTGAAGGCCTCCGAAGCCCAAGTATCCGCGCGACAGGCGGAAGCGGAATTTAGCAAGACCACCAATGAGCGCTGGCGCGACTCACCCAAGGGCGTGGTATCCGAGCAGGAACGCGAATCAAAGAAGGCCGATTATGAAAGCGCGAATGCGCGCCTGTATGCGGCCAATGCCCAGGTCGCACTCGATAAGTCCAAGGTCGATCAGTACACCGCGCTCGCGCAATTCAAGCAGGTCGTGGCACCGTTCGACGGCACCGTCACCGAGCGCAAGATCGACATCGGCAATCTGGTCACGGCCGGCAGCGGATCGACGACGACGCCGCTCTATAGGATGGCGCAAACGGATCCGTTGCGCATCTTCGTGGATGTGCCGCAAAACTCGGCTATAGAACTCATGAAACCGGGCGTGCCCGCGGAGATCCGCGCCACTGGACCCTCCGGCGGCGTCTTTATGGGCGCCATCACCCGCTCCGCCGAATCGCTCGACGCTCAGGCGCGCACCATGCGCGTCGAAGTCGACATGCCGAATGCCAATCACGCCTTGCTGCCGGGCACGTACGTCAATGTCGCATTCAAATTGCAGCCGCGCGGCTTGGTCGAAGTGCCGGCGGCGGCCCTGATCTTCCGACCGAAGGCGACTCAAGTCGCGCGAGTCGATGCGAACAACAAAATAGAATTTCAGAATGTCACGATTGCCCGCGATAACGGCAGTCTGGTGGAGCTCGGCTCCGGGGTAAAACCCGGCGATCGCTTGGTGCTCAACATAAGCAGTCAGATCGCCCAGGGTCAAAGCGTCACGGCAACCGACAGCGACGCGGCCCCCAACCGCCCGGTCGACGCAAGGCGATGACAGGCGCTACCGCAATGAAGGCGCTGCTGGGACTAATCACCGGTGTGGCCGTCGCCTTAAGCGGTTGCGCCGCGGGACCCAACTACCACTCGCCGAAGCCCGACACACCCCCGGCGTTTGTGGCGAGCGCTACCGCGAATGCGGCGGCAGCATCGACGGGCACGGCACCCGCGCCGGATCCTGCCACGTGGTGGCGCGCCCTCAACGATCCGGAACTGGACTCGCTCGTTGAACGCGCCGTCAAGTCCAACCCGGATATTGAAATTGCCTTGACCCGGCTGCAGCAAGCCCGCAACTACGAAGCCGTCGTCTTGGGCCATGCGTTACCGGAGGTGGATGCCAGCGGCGCGGCCGCCAAGGGGACGGGCAACGACCTGACGAAGGGCCGCGCGGATCAGGGCTTAAGATCAGCGGACAACTCCAGTGGCCTGCAGCACATCAATACCATTGGCGGATTTGATGCGGTGTGGGAGCTCGATATCTTCGGCAAGTACCGGCGCGAGTTCGAGGCCGCGCGCTACGACGCGCAGGCCGCCGCGGCAGCGCGCTACGCCGTCATCACCTCGCTCATTGCGGACGTGGTCCGGGCCTACATTGATCTGCGTGGTTTTCAGATCCAGGCCGGCGTTCTGCGCAACGCCGGCACCGTGCTGCGCGAATCGCTGCGCATCGTGAACATTCGCTATGAGCGGGGAATCACCAATGAACTCGATGTCGAACTTGCCACGCGCGAACTCGACACGCTGCAAGCTCAAGTCGCGCCCGTAGACGCCGAAGTGAACGCCAGTGAGTACACACTCGCAGTGCTTTTGGGCGAATACCCCGAGAGCATCGTGCACGAATTATCAACCCCCGCGCTGATCCCCTCCATGCCGGCGCCCGTGGCGCCCGGCGCGCCCTTGGACCTTCTGAAGCGCCGGCCGGATATTCAACAAGCCGAACGCGAATTGGCGTCCGCGACCGCGCGCATCGGCGTGGCCACGGCGAATTTGTTTCCCCAGGTCGCGCTGGTGGCCTCGATCGGATCTCAGTCCCAGGGCCTAGGAACCGTGCCGAACATCTCCAAGCATATCTGGTCGTTTGGACCCGGCGCCGTGTGGCCGCTGCTCGACTTCGGGGCTCTCGATGCCGAAGTGAATATCGCCCACTTGGAGGCGCACGCGAGTCTGGTCACTTACCGTAAAACGATATTGAGCGCCGTTCAGCAAGTGGACGCGGCCCTCGACGGATACACGGCTCAACAGGATCGCTTGAAGTACTTGGGTGATGCCATGGTCGCAGGACAGCGCGCGGTCGATCTTGCCAACGCACGCTACAACCGGGGCTTGACCGACTTCCTCAACGTCGTCGATGCGGAACGCCAGTTCTATGACCTTCAGGAGCAGTACGCCGCGGCGCAAGTCACGCAGGGAGAGCAATTCGTTGAGTTGTATAAGAGTCTTGGCGGCGGATGGCAGGGCTACCAAGACGTTCCCGTGATCCGTCGGCCGCAGCCGGCCATCATCGCCGCGTTTCGCCGAACACTGAGCAGTTCGGCGCCCTGATGTGCCTAGCCCCAAGCCAGAAGGCTCGATTCCCCCGACGCTACTGAGCGAACGGGCCGTTTACTTTTGGGTGACGGTCATTCTCACCGGCGCCGGAGAATCATTTTTCAAGCGACGCGAACGAGCAGGCTTGCCGCGACGCAGAGCGCGGCCACCAGGATGGGAGGAACGCGCCGCCATTGCAGCAACAGGAGTCCGATGATGACCACTCCCACGTCCGTCGCGCTGTGAATCGCGGTGACCACGATCGGATTGTAGAGCGCGGCCCCGAGCACGCCCACAACGGCGGCGTTGACACCGGCGAGCATCGCCAGCGCGCTGGGGATACGCGCGAGACGCGACCCGAGCGACAGCCCGACGAAACTCAACAGCAGGCCTGGCAGAAAAATCGCAACTAGCGCGAGCATGGCCCAGGGGAGTGAGACACTCGGCGGCGCGCTCGCCGCACCCAGGTACGCGGCGACAGAGAACAGAGGCCCCGGTATTGCTTGGGCAAAGCCGTAGCCGGCAAGAAACCGCTCGTTCGAAATCCAGTGCTCCGGCACCAGTGCATCCTGCAACAGCGGCAGCACCACGTGACCGCCGCCAAAAACGAGAGCGCCCGCCCGGTAGAATATATTCGCCAGCGCAACGGGCCCGTGCGGCGCGAACGCGCTTAAGGTCGGCAGCGCAATCAATAGCCCGCAAAAAACCGCCAGCGCGAGCCACGCGCTTCGAGGTTCGATCGCGGGCGGCAGTTCGATGACGGCGTGCTTGAGATTTCGGCAAACAAGGCTGCCCGCGATGGCGCCGCCGGCCAGCGCAATGAGCTGAAGCACTCCGTTGCTGTGAAAAGCCAGCACCGCGGCAACCGCGAGCGCGATGATCCTGCGCGGCCAATCCGGACACAGCGTGCGAGCCATGCTCCATACCGCCTGGGAAACGACCACGACCGCCGTCAGCATGAGTCCATGCAAGACCGCTTGCACGAAGAGTCCCGGCGTTTGAGGCGCGAATATCGCGAACGCATACATGAGAGCTGCCGAAGGCAGCGTGAATCCGACCCAGGCTGCCAACGCGCCAAGAATCCCCGCTCTGCGGAACCCCACGAGAAAGCCCACTTGGCTGCTCGTGGGACCGGGCAGAAGCTGGCACAGCGAGACCAGGGCGGCATATTCCTCAATACTCAACCACTGACGCTTCTGCACGTATTCGCGATTGAAGTAGCCGAGATGCGCGATCGGGCCGCCGAAGGAGGTGAGGCCGAGCTGCAGCGACGCCCGCAAGACCTCGACGGGCGAGCCTTTCGGGGGTGGGGACAAGCTCTCGCCTGCGCTCTTTTGAGTCACCCAGCGAATCGTACCAGCGATTCGCGGTCTCGCACGCCGCGAAGACGGATCGTGACGTTAGGAACTAAGCCGGTGTAGCCGCTCGTTCTTGCGCCAGCGGCGCGCTCACGAGGCGCCGCGCGAAGAATGCCACGATGAGGCCGAAGAGCAGCATCGCGGCCATATTCTCAGCAAATTTCAGAGTCGTAAAGTGCGGCGCCGACTTGTAAGCCGATAGCGGCACGACGGCGTAGTTCATCACGAAAAAGATGATCACTCCGTATGTCAGCCCACTGGATATCCAATGACGCAGCAGCCCTGGGATGGTTTTTGAAAACACAACATAGATCGCGGCAATCAAGATGCCCATGATCTCCTGCAGTACCGCCCCCAGGATCGCCGTGCCGACTCCGCCGTCAAAGGTTGCCTTGCCCAGCAGGCCGCCGGCGATGGCCTGCATGATGCGCACGGGGCTGCGACCCGTAATCAGTGAGGCCGCCCCGATATCGAGGGTGGCGGCGACGATGCCGCCGAGGAGAATGGCGCTAAGAATTTCGCGATTTTTTTGCTGCATAGGTTGCCGCGAGAATAAGTGCACGCGCGGCCCACCTCAAGACCCGCCAAATGACTCTTTTAGGGGGCCACTTTGCGGAGCCCTAATGCGACGCCGACTTTTTGCTCAGCGCTTGATCCGCCTCTTTCAGCCAGTCGTCTCGATCACGGCTCGGCGGAAGCGCCTGGATCAAATCGCGCGCGCGCCGATACGTGTCAAACGCGCCGTGAGTGTCGCCGGTCTTGGCCAGGGCCTCGGCCAGGGCCAACACATTTGGCGGATAGTCAGGCCGCAGGGTCACCGCACGCCGCGCTGCCGCCAAACCTGTCTCTGGATCGCCGGGTCCTAAGGGCCAAGCGGGCGCCTTGATCAGGACCAGGGCCTTCACGCGTGCCGGACCGGCTTGGTCATAGGCCGGATCGGCCGCTTCGGCGCTGCTGAGCGCGTCGAGCATCGCCTTCAGAGTGTCGTTTGCCTGCAAAGGATGCGCCCGAGCCTTAAGACCCAATGCGACGCCGTCGTAGTAGAGACAGGCGGCAGCCTGCGGCGCGCGCGCGAGGCAGGCTTGTGCATTTTGCATCGCATCGGCAGCCAGTTGATCGCGGATTTTCGAATCCGTCGTGAGCTCGCCGCGCCGGGCGTCCGCGGCGACTGCCGCCGCCAGTTGCTCCACCGTCAGGGGCGAGAGTGGCGCGATCGGTCGAGTCGGCGGTGTCTTGCATCCCACCAGGGCTAAGGCCGCCGCCGCGACACCGATGCAACGCCTCACGGTTTGGCGGCGTTGCCGGGGAACTGCGGCAGGACAAATCCTTTCAACTTGAGCGATGCCAACATCTCCGCGCCGCCATTCGTAGAATTCAGATTAACGAGGCCCGTCTGAAATGCCTTGGCGCGCGCGTCCGGCAAGCGCGCCCCGACCAAGGCAATGAGTGCCACCGGCACGGGCGCGGATTGCGTCAGGGTTTTCAATTGCGCGACGAACGGCAGGGTCGACAGCGCCGCGGCCTGCGTCTGGTCGAGCAGCGCCAGCACCGGCTCTCCGGAAGCAACACGCCGCAACGCACTCAATATTTGCCCGGTCGCCTCGATCTTGACATCCGCCGGGAGGGGGGCCCACGCGGCAAGGGCCGTGTGCTTTACAAAATCCGGCGCATACCCTGCGACGCTCAAAATCGTGTAGCCCGTGAGCGATGCCGGGCCGGTAACGGGGCCGCCGGTCTTTCCCACCAGCGTCCACTGCTCCTGGGTGCCGACGCCCGCAATATCCGCCTGGGCGAGCGGCACCAGGTGCAGCGCCGCGGCGTGCTGGATATAGAAAGCGTACGGCATGAACGCCAGCACCGACTCCTTGTCGCCCAGTTTTGCAAGGGCACCCGGGTCGGTCGGGTCATAAATGGCGGCAAGACTGTCGGGCTTCCAACCCGCGGACGCAGCGGCCGCCTTGGCGAACTGGTCCACGAAGGGCTGCGCATCGCCGGATCCGCCCGGGTAGCCGGGCGCGCAAAAAACCAGGGTCGCCAATGCAGCCAACGTGAGAGCGCTCATGGCGACAGGCTATCATTACCCCCCAATGAGTGACTATCGGACGATGTTCGTCTCGCCCCGCCTGCTGCAACTCTTTTTGTGGATTTTGCAGGCGCGGCTCTGGATCGTGGGGATATTCGCTCTGTTAACCCTCGCCGGTATCTACGGTGCGCTGCGCATACCCACCGACAGCTCGATCAATCGTTTAATCGTCGGCACTGACCCGGTGGCGCAAGCCACCCGCGAGTTCGAGCGCGTGTTTCCAGAAGGCCAAGAAGCCCTCATCGTGCTCGAGGCACCGGACCCTTTAAGTCCTGCGGCGCTGCAGGGTGTCGACCAACTGGAGCGGGAACTCAACCAGATTCCCAAAGTCGCTGCACACAGTCTTCTCACGCTGTATTTTCGATCCAATCCGCCCGCCACGATCGGCGCCGCGGATGCTGCGAAGTTGCGCACCTTTGCCACGGGCACGGCCCTGGTCCGCCGTGCCGGGCTGATGGGCGATCAGTACCTCGGCATTGGGCTCGAGCTGCAGGTGACATCACCGATCGAACGCGACCAGGCACTGGCCGCCATCGACGCCAAGGTTCTCGCCCTCGAGGCCAACGGGCATCCTTTCACGGCAGTTCGCCGCGTCGGCGCGCCCTGGCTCGATGCGTGGCTGGAGAAACAAACCGGCGCTTCGACCAAAAAGTTCATGCCGCTGTTCGGCATCTTTTTGGTGACGCTGGTGTTCATCGTCTATCGGTCCTGGCGTGCTCTCGCCGCCATCGTTCTGACTTTGGGCGCAGTGGTCGCGATTGCAGTCGGATTCGGCGAGCTCCTCGGCTTTTCCAACAGCGTCGTGTCGACCTTGGTGCCCTTGACCGTCATGGTCACCACCACCGCCACGCTGGTCTACATTCATTCGAGGTACATGGAGCCGGATGGGGCGCCGCCCCTCGAGCATCATGCTCGCGCGCTCGCCAATAAATTCCTACCCTGCACCGCCTCGATGTTCGCCACCGCGGTCGGCTTTGCGGCACTGGCGGTGTCCGATATCCGCCCCGTGAGGGAAATGGGATTGTGGACGTCTTGCGGATTGATCGGAGCGTGGGTGGGTTGCTTCACGCTGTTTCCGGCGCTTCAGTCCTTGCTGCGCGCACCGCGGCGATTGGACGCCATGACGGACGACAAGTGGTTCGCCCGCTTGGTCGACGCGTTGGTGCCGGCCACGCGCCGCTATCGCTGGTTGCTGGTGACCGGCGCCGTGCTGATCATGTTGTGCGGAGCGGCATCGCTGTTCGGCATTCCGGGCAAGCTCGCACCGCTGCAGCTCGAGACCGACGCACTGACCTATGTCAATCCCCGCGAGCCCGTGGCGCAGGATACCCGCCAATTCGTCCGGGAAAATGGCTTGGACGTGCAGGATTTGTGGCTGCAGACGCAACCGGGCCACGCATTGGATCCTGAGTTCCTGCGCAGCGTGGATTTACTGACGCATCGGCTCGAACAGCACCCGGGGATCAATGCCGTCGACGGACCCACCACGTTGCTGCGTTGGGCACGGTACATCCAATCCGGCTCCGATACGTTACCCACCGCGCCCGACTCCTGGCCGAAACTCGCCGCGGATCTGGAGCAGATCCTCCTGACTGAACCCGGCGCCCGCAGCTATGTCGATGTTGCCAATTTATCGAGCGTGCGCCTGAGCGTACGCGGCCGCGCAGAAGTCTTTGGGCCTTCGGGGGCCATGCGCAAATTCATTCTGCAGACCTGGACTGATGCGCAGGCGAGCGATCCGAATTTCCGCGACGTGCAGGGTCAAATGGCGGGCAACGGCGTGCTGTCCGCCATCATCACCGAACGATTGCTGCCCACGCTGACGCAAAGCTTCGCGATCACCGCGAGCGTCATTTTTCTCGCCTTTCTCGTGGTGTTTCGCAGTCCATCGGCACGCCTCATGACGATGATTCCTTCTTTTTTCGCCATTCTGTCGGTATTCATCGTCATGCGCGTCGCGGGTATTCCCCTCAATATCGCCACAATCCTCATCGGCTCGACAGTGCTCGGGGCTACCGAGAATGATCAGGTGCACTTTTTCTACCACCTTCAGGAAGGCCGTGCGAGCGGCACCACGGAAGGCGCCCTCAAGCACGCGATGCTAACCGCCGGCCGGCCGATTCTCTTCGCGACGCTCATCAACACCAGCGGCTTCTTGGCGCTGACCCTCTCGGATCTGCCGCCGATGCGCCAGTTCGGCGTCGTGTCGGCCTCGGCCTTCGTGCTGGCCTTGATTGCCGACTTCACCGCGCTCCCGGGTGCACTCTGGATCTTGAGCCGCGAAACGCGACGCAAAGCCGTCGCTTGAAACACGATTGGGACGCCGTGCGGTTTCGATGATGCCGACTCTCAACTCGCGCTGACTCCGACGGTGGCTGCGATCGCTTGAATCATCTTCAAGTGCGCTTCCAGTGTCGGCAGGGTGGCGCCGGCGAATGCTCTCGCTTCCGGGTCTTGGCCGGATGCCGCCTCCTTTTTGAATTCGGCGATATCCTCTTCATGATCCTTGATCATTCCTTTGATGTAGGACTTGTCGAACGACTGGCCGGAAAGGACTTGAAGCTTCGACTTCGCCTCTATCTCGGCCACGCTCGGGTTGGCGGGCAGCGTTATATTTTTTGACTGCGCGAGAGCCTTCAGTTTTTCGTTGGCCGCTGTGTGGTCCTTCACCATCTGCGCGCCGAATTCCTTCACGCTCGGGCTTTGGGCTTTTTGCTGCGCCAAGTTCCCCATAGCCACCTCCGCCAGACCGCCTTCCGCCGCGTCTCGATAAAACTTCGAGTCGGGGATCTCCGCGGAAAATGCGGCAAACGGGTACAGTAATATCAATGCTGCGAAATACTTCATGGCGCCCCTCCTACAATGCAACTCTGGAATAGAACACCAAATTGCACGTTTCGAGGCTGGTTTCGCATAGCCAAGATTCCCGCCTGCGCGTAGGAAAACAGGAAATGCATTAGGGGAGGCGACTGACCGGCACATGGGGTGCTTTTGGAACGCGTCCCGATTGCCTAGAGCGGCCGCCCTAACCGCTTTTCGATCTGCTTCTTTTCCCAGTTGGGTCCAAAAATATTGATAATTTCGAAGACATTGAGGCCATGCACGACCAGGCCTATGCCCCAGCCGATCGAACCCCAGAGAATTAAGGGATGCTTGAATCCGAAGAAGAATCCAAAGACGGCAACGAAAATCACATACATGAACACGTGGCTGTAGAATTCCTTGACGCCCTTTACGTACTGAATCGCGTTTTCCTCATCGGCGGTGATTGGCGAGGTATTCGGCATGGGATTGTCTCCAGGTTTGAACAGTGAGCGATCAACCTCAAAGACCGCCGCCAATGCGTTCATTGATTCGAGACTGCCGGTTTGGCCCCGTTCCAAGCGCTGAATGCTCCGAACGCTTAAGCCGGTGAGTTCCGCGAGGTGCTCTTGGGTCCACCCCCGCTGCAGTCTCAATTTACGAACGATCATGGGTGCTCGCCTTGGCTGAGTAACCTAATAGTGCAGTGGAGACCCGGATTGGAACACGTCAAGGACCCGACAATCGCCCGCCAACCCGGCGCATCAGGCGATTTTACGTCGCGCGAGCGTATTTACAACGCGGGGAGCCGGCAGGAAGATGCTTACGAGCCGCGAATGGCCCGCGCCGGTGATATTTGCGCCGCGCGTATGGCCGGCCACAGAACCGCGATTTGGCCGAGCAGCAGCATGACGATCGCACTCCCAATGAGGTAGGCGGGATCCAGGCGCGCCATTTCGAAGCGACCAACCAACCAAATGTTTAGGGCAAGGGCCACGAGAATGCCGACCAGGATGCCGCTAAAGGCGATTAGAAAGTTCTCCTTCTGAAAAAGCCTCAAGATCGCCAGCCGAGTCGCACCGAGGGCGCGCCGAATGCCAATCTGGCGGCGTCGCTGAGCAACCCAATAGCTCGTCAACCCCGCCATGCCGAAAGCCGTGACGGCCATCAGAATGAACGCGACGGCGCCCAGCAGTAGAGTCAGGCCTCGATTGCTGCGATAGGCCTTTGCGCGCACTTCGGGCATCGACCTCGCACTAATGATGCGCGTTCCATTAATGCCTTCGAGCTTGCTCTGCGCTGCTTTCAAAACATCATTGAGGCTGCCTGGTTTCGTGCGCACAACGTAGGTTGAGGAATCGCCCAAAGGACGGAACGACGCGAGAACAGTGTTCTCCGTGAACGTGCTCATGAACCCGGTCGCGGCGACAAATGGTCCTTGCAGTCGATCGATGATTCCGATGATGGGCGACGGATCCTTCGTTTCGAGGTAAATCGATTTACCCAGGGCGTCGCCCCGAGGAAACAATCGCTGCGCCAGAGTCCGGGTGATGATCACCCCGGTAGCGGGCGGGACGGAGTTCCCGTCTCGATCGACGATCTCAGAGGCGGTGAAATTGCGTCCCGCAATGAGCTTTACGCCGAGCGTGTCAAGCGCCTGCTCGTCACCAAAATAATATGAAACGTGGGCCGAGGCTGTCTTCTGGTCTGGTTCTAGATCCGCACTCATCGACCAGCCCCCTCCTTCAAGAGGAAACGAATTGGTTGCATAGGTGTTTGCAACACCCACGATGGATCGAAGCAACGCCAGATCAGATGACTGCAGCGCGACGAAACTAGGCGGTTTATCCACACTGGTCGCGTCAATGAAGAAGATGTTGGCTTCGTCGATGCCGGTCAGACGCGCGCTCCACGACAGACGGTCGACAATGAGTGCCATGGCGTTTGAGAGAATCGCCAAGGTGACGGCAATTTGTACCGCAATCAGCACGGCACCGGACTTCTTTCGGTAGAGGGCGAAACGTGCCGCACGGGACTTCAAAGCCGGCTACTCCGCCTTCAATTGCAAGGCAGGTTCGACGTGCGCCGCGCGCCACGTTGGATACAGGCCCGCGCCGATCGTTGCGGCAATGGCCAATGACACCTCAATGCCGATAGCCTGCGCATTCAAATACCTGAGCGCCGCGAAATCATCCGCCAGCGCCGCGCGCATGGCGAGCAGCCCTAACATGGTTAGCAGAAGTCCGAGGATTGCGCCAAAGATGCCGATGACTGTCGTTTCAACGAGGCACTGCCCGATGATGGCCGCTTGGCTGGCACCGAGGGCTCGCCTGACACTGATGTCCTGCGTCCGGCCGATGATCCTCGCGAGCATCAAGCCCATGGCGTTCATCAGGCAAACGAAGAGAAATCCGAAGGAAGCGAGTACCAGAAGGCCCAGTTCGTTGGGAACGATATGACGATATTTCAGCCATTGCACCACATCGCGAATTTGGGTGTGGGGAGGCCAGTGATAGCGGCCGGTTCTCTGCTGCTCGGCGGCATAATTGTCCAGGACCGTTCGAAACCTAGCGACATCCGCCGCCGCCGGTAGCTCCACCCATAGCTGAATCCACAGGCATTCCGATCGAAGCCTGGCCTCGAAACTCGCGCTCGTGGTGTCCTGGCAACTCATGCCCGAAGCCGCGGGGGCCTGCGCCTTAATTGCGCGGGCAAATGGGATGAAGATCTCGTCGATCTGCCCGTAAGGGCGAATATGGAGGTTGTAAAACCGCGGCACCAAAGGCCAATTGTCCAGTACGCCAACGACGCGGTAGCTATCACCGTCGAGCATGAAGGTCCTGCCGATGCTGTTTTCGCCCGCGAAGAACTGATCGTTTAGCTTTCGCGAAATGACAACCACGGGGGTGCCCTCTTGATCATCCGCTCGGGACCAAGCTCCCCCAAATCTAAACGGGGCGTTGAACATCGGAAAGAAGTCGGAGTCAACCGCCGGCACGATGATTCCGACCGGCTTTAGCTTCGGATCCGCCGGTCGTGCCTTAAGATAGGCCGAGTAGATGGGCGTCTGGCGCTGCGCCGCGTGCAGATTCTTGAGCCCCGTCGCGTCGATGTAGCTCATGTTCTCATCAAGTCCGTCCGCGTTTCGTTCACCCCGTTTGTCAGGTCCCCAGCTATCGATCTGCACCCTGAATAATTGTCGAGATTTCTCAGGGATGGGATCTCCCGACATTGCTCGAGAAACGGACAATGAAGTCATTGACGTGCCGATCCCGAAACCGATCGCGGTGATCATCAAGCCTGTGAGCACAGGGTTGCGTTTGAGACTTCGCAGCGCTAGATCAAGGTAGTAGCCGAACACGGGAGACCTATTTTTGTATTTGGCGCGCCGATTAGCGAGTGAGTGAATTTAGACATGCTATGTACGGCTGGTCAATTCCACGAAAGGTTCCGCGGCTTTGGACAGTCATAGTAACGAAAAGGGCGGCGAATTCGGGCCGGTGTAGGTTGTGCCGGGCCGGGCACACCCCCGAAAAAGAAGGGCGGCCTGAGGGCCGCCCTTGCACACGTCAACAACTGAATCGACTTCAGCGGCCGTCGTCTCCATCGTGATCATGGTCGTGGCCGAAATCGAACAGATCGAACAGATCCCCGATGGCCGGACTGTTCTTGGGCACGTAGAGATTGTCCTCATCAGCGCGCGGGTTGGGAAGATTGTCGCGGCTGCGCCGGGTGAGCGGATTCAGATCCCAATTGCGCTCGATGAATTTCAAGATCGAGACGTGATCCGCGTAGCTATGGCTGATGTGGCCGCCTTTGCTGAAGGGCGATACCGCGATCATGGGAATGCGCGGGCCGTCGCCGAAAAAATCGAGCGGTTGAATGTAGCCGGAATCGTAGTAGCCACCACCTTCATCCACCGTGATGAACAACACCGTGCTGGCGAACAGTTCCGGGTTGGCGGTGAGGTGATCCATGATTTTCGTCACCATCCCTTCAAACAAATCGAACTTCGACGAGGCCGGGTGACCGTCGAGAAGTCCGTCAGGCTTGACAAAGGAGACAGCGGGCAAGGTTCCGTTGTCCACGGCGGCGAAGAAGTCCGTGGCGTCCTTGATGTGCGCCGCGCGCTGGGCCGCATCGCCCATGATCGCGTTGGTGTAGGACTCGAAGTTGCAGATGTTGCAGTAGGCCGAGCCGACCAGGATGGTGGGGTCGGTAGTAGTCACGCCCTGCTCTTCCAACTGCGTGAGCTTCACCGCCGCGTTGTACGCGCCGCCATAGTAGGCCCAGGAAACACCCTTCTCGTTGAGGGATTCACCGATGGTACGCACGTTGGTCGGCGGAACCGAGCCGCCCCTGGCGATTCCCGCCACATCGACGGTGCCGTCCGGCAAAAAGCCCGGATTGTCGTTATTCACCATGTAGAAATGGTTTGCTTCGCAGTTCGGGCGGGGATCGTAAGGCAGTGATTCCAAATAGTCGCGGATCGGCTTGATTCCCGGCTGCGTCGGATCGGCACATTCGGCAAAGTTGCCGTCGAAACCGATATCCACCGTGTACTGATCGTCCGAGCCGGGCAGCGGATTGGGATTCGCAATGTGCGAGGGCGGGGTCGTGGGGGTACCGTTGCCGTCGCTCCAGAAGACTGCATCGCCGGTGCCCATCATCACGTGATTCGCGCCCGTTCCGCCCATCACCGCCTGATGGTAGTTGTCGCTCATCGAATATTCATCGGCCAGCTGTTTCAGGACGGGTACGTCTCCCTTCTGCATGTTATAGAACGCCATGGAGTTGCCGCCGCCATTGTCGTCCACTTGATTGGCAATGGGAAAGCTGAACGGATCGGGTTCGCTGGTGTAGTTGCTGATGACGAAAGGATAGAGATCGCTGAGACAACCGGAGGGGTTGTGGCGCGTGGCGTTTCGAACGTTGCAATCCGATTGCTGCCACATCTCGAACAGCCGGTGCGTCGTGTCGCCGGTATAGGAGTCATAGGGAAGATTGAGTCCTTCGAGCGGAAACGGTCCGTTCGGCAGAGCGCTGAAATTCTGGATGCGCGAATCAAAATCCGGGAGCTCAGCGGTCTGCGGCGCACCGGACGCCCCGGTTTCCAACAGATGTAAATCCGCCGTCTCCAGCGAGGGCTCGATGGCTCCGAGCAGGGTGAGAGGCGTCGCGGCCGGAAACGGTGGCGGCTCTCCAGTGGCGGGGCTCGGCGAGAAGTTCAAGGTCGGCTCGGGCAGCGTGGTGTAGGGGGCCTTTTCATGATCATTCAGGCTAATGAAATATTGCGTGCTGAAGGGCGCGACGGCTTGGAACTGGGCTGCCTTGGAGAAATGGCGGCCGGGCGAGCCGTCGGCGTTAATGATGCCTTCCGATAAGAGATTCTTCACCGTGTCCCGGCCCTTCGGAACATAGGTGGCGAACAGATGATCGAAGGTGCGATTCTCGCCGATCAGTACGATGACGTGTTTGATCGGCGATTTCGTGTGGACCTGATGGTTCTCGGCCGCATTCACCACGGTCACGCCGAGCGCTAGCTGCGCAATCGCGATGCCCGTCAAACCGAGCCTCATCACACCGACCGTGCGTGACAATCCATTTCTCGAGTGCATAAAAATCCCCCCATCTTGAGTTGCTGGTATTGGAGGGCTTTGTAGCGCAGAGTTATTGCAGACGTGTGTTCGTTTGGTGTCAGCGCCGGCTATGCACATCGATCTCCATGCTGCGGTCGCGCACCTGCCCTACAGCGCGCACGTCTTCAGCCACTGCGCTTACTTTGGCAGCGCGTAGGCGATCAAGTAATCGCCGCGATCGCTCATGTCTTTGTATCCGCCCGCCGCAATCACCAGATATTGCCGCCCGTCGATGGTGTAGGTCATCGGTGTGGCCTGCCCGCCGGCCGGCAGATTCGCGGTCCACAATAGTTTTCCGCTGTCCGTGTCGAAGGCGCGCAGCCGATCATCCAGGCTTGCCGCGATGAAGATGACGCCGCCCGCGGTAGCGATGGGGCCGCCGAGGCCCGGCATGCCGACGTTCAGATGAATCACCGGTGTGTCGCCCAAGGGAATCTGCCATTTGATGACGCCGCGCTGCATGTCTACCGCTGCCAACGTGCCCCACGGCGGCTTGACGCACGGGATGCCGAAGCTCGACATGAATGACTTGCGACGCATGCCGTAAGGCGTGCCCAGCTGTCGCGCGAACTCGAAGCCCTGGTACTCCTCCGCGGCGGATTGTGCGGCCAGCTCGGCGCGCGGAATCAGCGCCACGATAAAGGGTAAGTTCATGGTGTTGGCCACGGCGAGTTGACGCTGTGGATCGAAAGCGATGCCGCCCCAATTGGAGCCGCCGGCATTGCCCGGCTGCATGAGCGAGTCTTTCAGCGCGGGCGGTTGGAATATGCCCTCGGAGCGGTACGCCTCGATGCGCTTGCGGCAGGCTCGGGTGTCAAACCACGCAACCCCCCAGGCATCATCGGCCGTGACCTTCGACTGTCGCACCAATGCCGGGGGCGCCGTTGGAAACGGTTGGGTGGGCGACGGATGTTCGCCCGGGACCGCGTCTTGCGGCACTGCTCTTTCCACAATCGGAAAGAGCGGTGCGCCGGTGTCGCGATCGAAGGTGAACAGGAATCCGGTTTTGGTGGCCTGAATCACGGCCGGCACGGATTTGCCGTTATGGAGGATGTTTGCGAGCGTCGGCTGCGAGCCAACGTCGTAATCCCAGATATCGTGGTGTACGAGCTGCTGACCCCACTTGAGCTTGCCGGTATCACCGTCCAGCGCCACGATGGAATTCGCCCAGCGATTGTCCCCGGGCCGCGAGCCGCCGAAAAAATCCGGGCTGGCCGAGCCGGTCGGCACGAACACCAAGTGGCGCTCGGTATCCACCGACAGCGGCGCCCACGCGTTGGCCGCGCTGGCATTCCCAACCGTCGCCGAATCCCACTCTTTATACATGGGGTTACTGGCGTCTCGCGGTATGGGATCCCAGCTCCACACCAATCGGCCGCTGCGCACATCAAAGGCGCGCACGGTCCCGAGTTCTTCGAGCACCGCGCGATTGTCGCCAATAGAGGAACCCACGATCACCTTGCCGTCCAGAATCGCCGGCGGCGAAGTCACGAGATAGTTGCGCCACTCATCGCCTTCATGGAATTGAGAACGAATGTCCTCGAGCAGATTGACCGCGCCATGCTCGCCAAAGTCGGCACAGGGCTTTCCGGTTGCGGGGTCGAGCGCCAGCAGCCGGCCATCGAGCGTGGGCGCGAAGATGCGCGCGTGGCATGGCGCCGCCTGCGGGCCCTGCTCATCGACCCACAGGGATACACCGCGCGATACGCCGTCGGAGTAATGCAGGTCCTTGCGGCTTTGGGAGTCATGACGCCAGCGCAGTTGGCCGCTGGCTGCGTCCACGGCAATCACATCCGTGCTGCTGGTGGTCAAATACAGCGTGCCGTTGTACAGGATCGGCGTCGCCTCGAACGCGGAACGACGCCAGTCCTTGACGCCTTGGCCGAGCTCACCGGTGCGGAATGTCCAGGCGACGGTGAGATCGCTCACGTTCTTCGCCGTAATCTGTGCCAGCGAGGAATAACGGGAACCGCCGGGATCTCCGCCGTAAGCGGGCCAGCCGGCCGACTGCTCGGGGGCGCAATGCGCGGAAGTCGACACGGCTGCCAGAATGAATAACCCAATACTGCGCATGAAACGTCCCCGCTACCAATCCGTAGGCGGATCGTACGGGCCGGCGCTAGAGCTTGCCACGCTCCTGTGACGGGAGGCATAGCGCGGTGTCGAGCGGGACTTTGGGCTGTGCCAGCGGCGCATCGCGTGTCTGTACCCACGCGTGCCACGCAACCGCGACGAGCACGATAGGCAAACCCAACAAAACGTTGGCGGAAAACGTTTCATTGCCCAGCCACCAGCCCACAACCAGTGCCACAGGGGGATTGACGTAGGCATAGGTTGAGGCAAGCGACGCCGATACCCGCTCGACGACGAATCGATATGCCGAGAACGCGATCAATGAACCAAACACGACCAGGTATCCCCACGCCCACCAGACATGCGGCGCCTGCGGGATTGACCAGTGTTCGCCCAAGGCCGCGCTGACCACCAACCCCATGAGGCCCGCGGTCAGCATTTCCGCACCGAATCCGGTCGGGCCGTGCGGAATGTCCAGCCGACGCGAAAGCACCGTGCCCAACGACCACGACGCTGTGGCGAATAGTATGAGCAGCGTGCCGAAAATGCTTCCTTGCAGATCGCGCCCCAAAAGCATCACGGCAACTCCGGCGCCGCCAAGCGCAATAGCGCTCCATTCAGCGCGTCGCGGCCACTGGCCGAATGCACCGGACCAAAGCACGGTTGCCAACGGCATGACGCTAATCAGCGCCACCGTAGCGCCGGAACTCACCCAGTGCTCCGCGATTGATACGCCGCCGTTCCCGACCACGAGGAGCAAAAATCCCACCAACGCCGCGCCGCCCCACTGTCTCGGCGTCGGCAGCGATGCGCCGCGAAGTGCTTGCCAGCCCAGCAGCAGCACTCCCGCAACGACGAAACGCGTTCCGACCAGGAAAAACGGAGCCATGCCTTGAATCGCGACCTTGATGGCGAAGTAGGTCGTGCCCCATACGATGTAGACGGCGAGCAGACAGGCGACGACCAGCCAGGCGGAAGGTTTTGCGGCAGCGGGCTTCTTGGGATCACGCGACATAGACTGCAAATCGTACCGACCTTAGGGGCAATCCGCTTTAGGTTATCTAAACCGGAACTTAGTTCTGCTAATGCGACGCAAGCGGCGTGACTAGAATCTCTGTTCCGGCTTCATGGCAAAGGCGAACACGGCACCCACGACCATCAGCCCCATCGATCCGATGAAGGGCCAGTCCCAGTTCCCCGTGACGTCGATGATCCAGCCGCCTACCACCGGACTTAGAATCGCCGCCAACGCCGAGCCCATGTTCATGAATCCGCTGGCAGTGCCGGAATACTTCGGCGCGATGTCCATCGGAATCGCCCACATTGGACCGATGGTCAGCTCCGCGAAAAAGAAACCCAAGCTTAAGCAGACTGCGGCAACAGTCGAGTCGTGGATGAACAAGATCGGCAGCAGCGAGGCGAGCGCCGCCAAATTGCAGACCGCCACCATGTAGCTGCGCGCCTTGGTGCGGCTGCCCGTGCGCGTCAGCAGCCAGTCGGTAATATGGCCGCCGAGCGAATCGCCGAGCACGCCCGCAAAGAAAACTCCCGACGCAAACACGGCGGAGTCTTTCAAATTCATCTGATAGTTGTGCAGGAAGTACTGCGGAATCCAAGTCAGAAAGAGCCACAGGGTCCAGCCGTAACAGAAATACACCAGCGTGACCGGCAACATGCGTTTGATGAGCGCTATCCACGGCACGGCCGGCGTTTCCCGCACGCCGACATACGCCGGGAGCAGGTCGAGTTCCGTCGAGGTGATCTTGGCATGATCGCGCGGATTATCGCGGAAGTACCAACCCCAGACGATGGCCCAGACCAGGCTCAACAGTCCGAGCACGATGAATGAGCCGCGCCAGCTCAACGCCACCATGAGCCAGGTCACGATGGGTGGCGTAATGGCGTTGCCGATCCTCGAGAAGGCGTGGGTCATACCTTGCGCAAATCCCCGCCGATTCGCTGCAGTCCAATTCGACATGGCGCGCGTCGCCGTTGGAAACGTCGCACCTTCGCCCAACCCGAGCAGCACACGAGCGACGACCAGGGAAATGAGACCGGTGGACAGCCCGCTGAGCACGGTCGCACCGGCCCAAACGAGCGAGCAAATGGTGAGCGTGCGGCGCGGGCCGAATCGATCCCCTACCCAGCCGCCGATCACTTGAAAGATCAGGTAAGGGTAGGCAAACGCGGAAAAAACCAAACCGACCTGCGTATTGGAAAGGTGAAAATCCTTGCTGAATTCGATCGCCGCGGTGCTCACGTTGACGCGATCGACGTACGTGATGAAGTACATCGCGCAAAGCAAGCCCAGCACGCGAGTCGTTGGTCGGTTCAGCACATTTGCCTCTCGGCATTATTCTTGTTCAGACGCTTGACCGCCATCCTAGCCGGTATCGCCCGATCCGCGTGCAGAACCGCTTACGTAAACGAGTTGCGCTCTCTTGGCATCTCTGAATATCGGCAAATCTTCTTCAAGCCCTACCGTTTAATTTACAGGGTGCACTCGAAACAAGTGATCATTTACGTCATTAGCGACGAACGCCGAGATATGGAATCGTTGCTGGCGCGCAGGCTATTGGGCGCTTGACGACGCTTTACGACCCTGAACTCCAATCGGCGCTACCCTTTAATGGTCGCGCTACCATCTTAAACGCTATTTTTTGCCTTTGGCAATTCGTGGTTGCGCTACCACTAGGAATTTCATATACCAGAGGGCCGACTTGGATTGCCGGCTTGCGGGAGGATTACCCGATCATGTCCTCGAGTTCCCGTCCGCGCGTTTCGTGCACCATCTTCATGACGAAGATGATCGAAATGAACGCACAGGCAGTGTAGAAGCCGTAAGTAACGGGCAAGCCGATGTATTTCGCAAGTACGGGAAAGCTCACGCTGATCAAGAAATTCGCGCTCCACTGCGCCGCGCCGCTGACCGCCAAGCCTGAGCCGCGGATCTGGTTGGGAAACATTTCACCCAGCATCACCCACATGACCGGGCCCCAGCTCAAATTGAAGAAAATCACGTACAGATTGGCGCTGACCAGGGCAATCCGGCCCACATTGGGCGCCAGGTGCAGTGTGCCGCCACTTAAGTTCCCGGTCGCGAACGCAATCGTCAGGGTCGCCAATGTTGCTGCCATGCCGATCGAGCCGATCATGAGCAATGGTTTTCGCCCGATTCGATCGATCAAGAAAATCGCCAACAAGCAGGCCGCAATCGACAGCGTGCCGCTCAAAATGTTGATCTTGAGCGAATCCGCCTCGCTGAAGCCCACCGCCTGCCACAGAACCGCGCCGTAGTAGAACACCACATTGATGCCCACCAGTTGCTGAAAGGTCGCGAGCCCGATGCCGACCCAGACGATGCGGCGCCATCGCCCGGTCGAGCGGTCGATCAGATCGGACAGGCGCGGGATATGGTCGGCCGCGAGCGAACCCCTTATTTCCAGGGCTTTCGTCGCTGCGGCGGCGCCGCCGAACAATCGCGTCAGCACCCCCAACGCTTCTTCTTGCCGGCCGCGCGCCACCAGGTAACGCGGACTTTCAGGGATGAGCAACAGCGTCAGCAGGAAGATGCTCGCGGGAATGACCTGCATCCAAAACATCCAGCGCCACGCGGCCAATCCCAGCCACAACACTTCGGTGGAGCGGCCGGCGACATGCGCCAGAAAATAATTTCCCAGGAATGCGCCGGTGAGTCCGGCGATGATCATGATCTGCTGCACGCTGGACAAGCGCCCGCGCATACTGGCCGGCGTCACTTCGCTGATGTAGGCGGGCGAGAGCACGCTCGCGGCGCCCACGCCAACGCCGGCGGCGAATCGCGCCACGATCATCATCACCGCTGAAGCCGCCGCGCCCGAGGCGAGCGCGCTCAAAATGAACAGCATTGCCGCCGCCAACATCACGCGACGGCGGCCAAAGCGATCCGCCGAGCGCCCGGCGACAAAAGCCCCCACCGCGCACCCCGGCAGCAAGGCGCTCACGGTGATGCCGAGCCATGCCTCGCTCAAGTTAAACGTACTTTTGAGCCCTTCCTGGGTACCGTTGATGACGCCGCTGTCGTAGCCGAACATGAAGCCGCCGATGGTGGCGACCCCGACGATTGCCGCGATCAGCGGCAGGTTGATGGATGCATCGCGATGGTCGCTCAATCTGTTTTCTCCCCTAAGGCAGCGGCGCGCGCTGCCCACAACTCACGTTCTTTTGTGGTGCTATCATCCAAAACGGGCTTAGAATGATAGCGCTACCGTTCATTCCAAATAGAATTTTTTCCTAGGGCTGGCGGCTTCGACTGATGTATCTAGGGATCGACATAGGCACCTCGGCGGTGAAGGCAGCTGTGGTTGACGACACGGGCAGTGTAGTCGATCAGGCCAGCTCGCCGCTTACTGTCTCGCGGCCGCACGCATTGTGGTCGGAACAGAATCCCGCCGATTGGTGGTCCGCCGCCAATAACGCGGTCAGCGGCTTGAAGCTGCCGGTGCGCAAGGCCGTGCGCGCCATTGGACTGACGGGCCAAATGCACGGCGCCACGCTGCTCAATAAACAACAACGGACACTGCGCCCCGCCATTTTATGGAACGACGGGCGCAGCGCCGAGCAATGCGCCGAGCTCGAAGCGGCGGTGCCGGAGATGACGAAAATCACCGGCAACCGTGCGATGCCGGGATTCACGGCACCGAAGCTGCTGTGGGTGCGGCGGCACGAACCGAAGATTTTCGCCGAAACGGCGATGGTGCTGCTGCCGAAGGACTATGTCCGGCTGCGCATGACCGGCGAGACGGCCTCGGACATGTCCGATAGCGCCGGCACGCTGTGGCTGGATGTTGCACAGCGGCGATGGTCGCCCGCAATGCTCGCGGGCACCGGCCTCAATGAATCACACATGCCCACACTCTCGGAAGGCAATGAGATCGCGGGCGAGTTGCGTGCGGAGATTGCCGAAGCCTGGGGCATGGCGCGCGTGCCGGTGGTCGCCGGCGGCGGCGACAATGCTGCAGGTGCGATCGGTGTCGGCGTGGTGCGACCGGGGGATGCCTTCCTGTCGCTGGGCACCTCCGGCGTGTTGTTTCTCGCCAATGATGGTTATCGGCCGAACCCAGAAGGCGGCGTACACACGTTCTGCCACGCAGTGCCGAAGCACTGGCACCAGATGTCGGTGATCTTGAGCGCGGCGAGCTGCGTCGACTGGGCCGCGCGCCTGTGCGGTTTAGGCACTGCGAGCGCGCTGTTCGCCGCGGCGGAAGCGCGCAGCAAACCGAGCGATGCGGAAATTTTCCTGCCCTATTTGTCGGGCGAGCGCACGCCGCACAACGATCCCAACGCGCAGGGCGTGCTGTTTGGCCTGACTCAGGGAACCTCCGTCGCACACATTGCTCAGGCGGTTCTGGAAGGAGTCGCCTTCGCCTTTCGCGACGGCATGGACGCGCTGCTCGCCAGCGGCGCCAAAATCGACTCGATCTCGGTGATCGGCGGCGGTGCACGATCGCTCTACTGGGGCAAGATTTTAAGCTCGGTGTTGCGCCGTCCGCTGACCTACCGCGATAGCGGCGCGGTGGGCCCGGCCTATGGCGCCGCGCGGCTCGCGCGCATGGGCAAAGAGCACGCCAGCATCGAGGATGTCTGCACACCGCCGCCGATTTTGCATGTGGCGGAGCCCGACGAGCGGCTCGCCGATCTGTATAGGGAGTCGTTGCGCCGCTATCGCGCTCTCTATCAAAACTTGAGAAGTTTATTTTCGGAGACACGCCCTTGAAGCGCTCATATTTCGGCGACATCGCCCCGATCAAATTCGAAGGTCCGCAATCCCAAAACCCGCTGGCATACCGCTACTACGACAAGAATCGCGTCGTCGCTGGCAAGACCATGGAGCAGCATCTGCGCATGGCGGTGTGCTACTGGCATAGCTTCAATTGGGAAGGGACGGATATTTTCGGTGCCGGTACATTCAATCGGCCCTGGCACGGCGGGCCGCTGAATCAGGCCGCCGCCGATCACAAACTCGACGAAGCGTTCGAATTCCTCACGCGATTGGGGCTGCCCTACTTCTGCTTCCACGACGTCGATGTCATGGCACAAGCTCAGAGCATTCGCGAACACGTGACCAACCTGCACGTCATCGTCGACAATATACAGGCCAAAATGCAGGCGAGCGGCATCAAACTGCTGTGGGGAACTGCGAACCTCTTCAGTCACCCCCGCTATATGGCTGGCGGCGCCACCAATCCGGACCCGGATGTGTTTCGCTTCGCCGCCACGCAAGTGCGCCACTGCCTCGATGCGACGCAGCGCTTGGGCGGCGAGAACTACGTGCTCTGGGGCGGACGCGAAGGCTACGACACGCTGCTCAACACCAACCTGCGCCAGGAGAAGAACCAGCTTGGGCGCTTTATTTCCATGGTGGTGGAACACAAGCACAAGATCGGCTTCAAGGGCACGATCTTGATCGAGCCTAAGCCGCATGAACCGACCAAACATCAATATGATTTCGACGTGGACACGATTTACGGCTTCTTGCTGCACCATGGGCTCGAAAAAGAGGTCAAGGTCAATATCGAATCGAACCACGCGACGCTCTCGGGTCACAGCTTCGAGCACGAGATTGCCATGGCGATCGACTACGGCATCTTCGGGTCGATCGATATGAACCGCGGCGATCCGCAGAACGGCTGGGACACCGATCAGTTTCCCAACGACCTGCGCGAAATCACGCTGGCGCTCTACTACGTGCTCAAGGGCGGCGGCTTTACGACGGGCGGCAACAACTTCGATGCCAAGGTGCGCCGGCAGAGCATCGATCCTGTCGATCTGTTATACGGACACATCGGCGCAGCCGATATTCTCGCGCGCGGCCTGTTGGGGGCCGCTGCCATGCTCGAGGGCGGCGAAGTGGCCACGTTTGTGGAACAGCGCTACGCCGGCTGGCACACCATTGCCGCGCGCAATTTGCTGGAGGGCCGCAACACGCTGGCAGCGGTGTCGGACGCCGCGGTCGCCGACAATGTGTCGCCGGTCCCGAAATCCGGGCGTCAGGAATATCTCGAGAATCTGGTGAGCCGCTACACGGTGTGAGCGACCATCATCATCGGTGTGGCTAGAAGTCAGGACTTCCCTGTAAGCGGACGCAAACAGCGCATCGCACGCCTGCGAATCGCCCGCCTGCATACTTCCCAGTAACTCGGTTGGGAGCCGAATGTCGGGTTTGGCACCCAGAAGGTGTCTCTATGGGTAAGGCAGCGAATTGTGCCAGCCAAGTAACCCCGGCAGAGGGCCGAGAGAGCCCCTCGTGACGATCGATCCAGTCACCCGAACGACTTTATCGACCCTTCCCAGGAGACCACCATGAAGACCACTTCCACACCCCTTCGCACCCTGGTTGCCGGATCGCGACTGCGGCATTTTGAAAAGGGGTGGCATGTGGGAACAACCCTGCGCGACGTCTTTCCCTTTACCTTCTCCGGGCTCTTGCTGATAGTGCTTACCGCGTGCGGTGGCGGCAGCAACGGCCAAAGCGCCGCGCCCGGTGCCACCGCCAACGGCGCGGTCAGCACGGGTGCCACCGTCAATGTTGCGCCGGAAAGCGGGGACGCCTGGCAGGGACGCTATGTCGGCACGGTGACGATTGGGGATGTTCAATACTTCGGCGACGCGATCCTTACGGCAGACGGTCTTATTCGATTGTACGTGGGTGGTCCATATTATGATGATGGTGTACTGCCGCTAACCGTACCTGCGACTTCCGCGCAGTTGGTTGGTACGCTCCAGGGGCAGACGAACCAGATATCCGGTGCTGGTCTGGTATTCGGCCAGGAGTGTGCAGCCTCAGACCCCATCCGATTCTGCGCTGAAATCGGGCAGGCTAACATTAGCATTGCACACGGATCGGTCGATACATTTGGCGACATTCAGGGCAAGATCCTCGTAACAACCAGCGCCGGTACCGAGACATGGTTGCTGGACATGAGTTTGTTCAGCAACTACTACGTTGACCTGCCAGCAACGCAGGGCGGCCTCGCGGGCCACTATCAGGAAGAGCTCGCAGATTTCGCGCTCAGCGGCGACACGATCATCAGCATTGACGCAGTGGGGGTGCTGTTCTTCCAGAGCGCGAGTTCAGGCTGTACGGGCAACGGCCAACTGCGGCCGCATCTGGACGGGGCGGTCAATGTCTACGATGTGTCCCTGACCATCTCGGGCTGCAATGCACGATACAACTACTTGAACAGCACATTTGACGGTCTAGCTACCACCAGCCCCAGCGACGAATGGAACTACGATGCCTATCTAAGGATGTGGCTATCGCAGCCAAATCCAGATCTCTCGGGTTCATCGCCGCCGGCTCTGACAACGTGGGCGTCACAAGATTGATATGGCTGCGCTACCGGCTCATAGAGATCAACAGCGGGCGGCGACTCCCGGTTCATCTCGGAGCCGAAAGATTGGCATCTCTGACAGCGACGAGGGATTCGAGATAACCGGGGCGGCGGCGAAGCTGGCGGCGATGGTATCACGCAAGGGCTTGGGTGCGAAGTTAGCATCGTAGGGGCATGGCCGCTTTGCCTGACCGTCCGCGCGCAGGGGCTTGAAGTGCTGCAGCCACGAGGAGCTGTCGCACATTCCCCAGACCAGCACGTCCTTCAAGCGCGGGTAGCGGAACATGACATCGAGATAGGCCCCGGCGTAGTCGGCAACGGCGCGATCGCGCGTGCCGATGTCGGCGGGCAGATTTCGATCGTTGACGTCGAATTCGGTGATGAGGATGTCGTAGTTCAGTGCGGCAACGTCGTCCATGAACTTGATCCAGGATTTTTCCTGCGGACGATCTTCGACCTTCAGGTGGGACTGGATCCCGAGCGCATCGACCGGCACGTTGCGGCGCCGAAAGCCTTCGAGCAGTTTCAATACGCCGTCGCGATGGGTTTCATTGCCGGTTTCCCAGCTCATGTAATCGTTGTAGACCAGTTGCGCGCCGCGGGCCGAGTCGCGTGCGGTATGAAACGCAAGATCCAAAAGCACGGCGGTGCCGCCGATGGCGCGCGACAGCGCGGTTTGCGCGAGACTGCCGTCCTCCGGCAGGACCGCCTCATTCACGACGTCGTAACTCAAGATTCTGCCGCGATAGCGGCTGCAAATCGTGCTGATGTGCGTGCTGAGAAGGCGCGCCGCCTCGCTCGCGGGCCGCGCGCCAAAATCGTAGCTCTCGACCCAAGCCGGCATCCACTTCGGCCGTTGCCACAGGAGATTGTGGCCGCGCATGGCAAGGCCACGCGCCTCTGCCTGCTCGAGGATGTGGTCGAAATGGCGAAAGTCGAAGGTATGGCTGTCCGGACGTACCGCCCGCCATTTCAGTTCCGTCTCGGGCACCACGAGCCCGCACTCCGTGTAGACCAGGCGGGCGTAGTTCGGATCATTGAATGAACCGGTGATGCCGTCGCTCACGGTCGATCCGAATCTCATGCCCTTTTTTTTCGCCAGCGCATTCAGAGAGACCAATGGCGCGGGCGCGGTTGGAGCGCGGCGCGCAACCATGGCCGTCACGGCGCCCAAGGTCATCGCCAGGCTCCGGCGCCGAGTGATCATTCGCCGATGTGCAGCGTAGTGGTTTTCAAGTCGACTGAGTTGGAGCCAACCATCACCGCAAACGCGCCCGGCTCGACCACCCGGTGCATATCGATGTTCCACATGCGGAAGGATTCGGGGGTGAGCGTGAAGGTCACGGTTTTGGTTTCTCCCGCCGCTATGTTGACGCGCTCAAAGGCCTTCAATTCCTTGATGGGGCGGGTGACCGAGCCCACTAGCTGATGCACATAGAGCTGCACCGTCTCGTCGCCCGCTCGGCTTCCGCTATTGCGCACGGGCACGCTGACCGTCACGGAGCCGTCGACGCCGATGCGATCGCTCGACAATTGCGGCGTGCCGATCTCAAAGGTGGTGTAGCTCAAGCCATAGCCGAAGGGAAATAGCGGCGCGGTGGTATCGAACAGGTACCCCCGGCGTGCCGAGGGCTTGACGTTGTAGAACATCGGCAACTGGCCGACACTGCGCGGAATGGTCACCGGCAATTTGCCGCCGGGATTCACAGCGCCGAACAAAACATCCGCCATGGCATTGCCGCCCTGCTCTCCCAAGTACCAGCCTTCGAGCAGCGCGTTCGCCTGCGCGGCAATAGTCACCGTGGAGGCGGGGCGTCCATTGATCAGCACGACCACCAGGGGCTTGCCGAGCGCATGCAGGGCGTCAAACAGGTCCTGTTGTTGGCCGACGAGATCCAGGCTGTCGCGGTCGCCCAAGTGGGTCGGCGCCCAACCTTCGCGGCTGGTCTGCTCGGTATCGCCGATCGCGAGAATGATCCCGTCAGCGCCGCGCGCCGCCGCCACGGCCTCATCGATGAGACGATGATTCTCCTTCGGATCGGCGAGTTGCACCGCGTCCGCCCACCAATCGTCGTTCGCGGTAATTTTCACGCCCTGCGCAAACACCACCTTGGCACGCGCGCCGACCTTGGCGCGGACACCCTCGAGTATCGAAACCGTGGCCGGCGGTTGGCTCGAGTAACCGCCGAGCCGTGCCACCGCGGCGTTCGGCCCGATGACCGCGATCAGCGGCGTCTTCCCGGCCGGCAACTGCAGCGGCAGGGTGCCGTCGTTCTTGAGCAGTACGATGCTGCGCTGTGCCGCGGTGCGCGCCAGCGCGCGTGCGTCAGGGGTATCCGTAACCGCCGCGGCCTGCTTGGGATCGGCAAAGGGATGCTCGAACAAGCCGGCGCGGAATTTGAGCGTGAGCAAGCGGCGCACCGCGGTGTCGATGCTCGACATGGGAACGCGGCCCTCTCGCACCTGCTGGGTCAGCGTCGCATAGGCGCCAGCGCTCGGTAAATCGAGATCGACGCCCGCTTTCAGCGCGAGGCGCGCAGCCTCCTCGGGGGTTGCGGCAATACGGTGCAGTCTCTGCAGGTCCTCGATGGCGTAGTAGTCGCTCACCACCGCGCCCTTGAAGCCCCACTCGCCCCGCAATACCTTTTGCAGCAGCCACACATTCGCGCTGCTCGGCACCCCGTCGATCTCGTTGTAGGACGGCATGACGGCGCTGACGCCGGTGCGGGCGATGATCTTTTCGAACGGCGGGAAGAAGAATTCGCGCAACGTGCGTTCCGAGTAAGGCGCGGGACCGACGTTAGTACCACTTTCGGGTTGACCATGGCCGGTGAGGTGTTTCAACGTGGCGAAAACCTTGCCGGGCCCTAATTCCCAGGCCTTGCCCTCGCCTTGCAACCCCTCGACCGCCGCGACGCCCAGTTCGCCGACGAGATACGGATCTTCACCGAAGGTCTCCTCGATCCGGCCCCAGCGCGGATCGCGCGCCACATCCACCACGGGAGTAAGTCCCTCCGTCACGCCTCGCGCCCGCATTTCACGCGCCGTCACGACATTGACCGCGCGCACGAGAGCCGGATCCCAACTCGATGCCAAGGCAATGGCCTGCGGAAAACTGGTGGCGCCTACGGCGACATAGCCGTGCAGGCCTTCCTCATGGAACATGATGGGAATGCCGAGCCGCGTATGCTCGGCGTAGTGCTGCAGGGCATTCACGAGCCGAATCGTGCCGCGCAGATCGCGGCCCGGCACCAGCCGCGGCGAAGCGGGTCCCGTGGCGTCGGAGGGCCGCGCGAACTGGCCGATCCCATCCGGGAACTTCAGCGCCATCTTTTTCGGATCGAGTTCGAGTTTCGCATCGAACACGTCGCGCTTAGCATCCCAGATGCTCTGCATCTGCGCGACCTTTTCCTCCAATGTCATGCGCGCCAACAGATCCTCCACCCGCGCCTCGACGCCGGCGCCGGCGTTCTTATAAGTCGGATTGCCCGGCGGCGCGGCCGGTGCCGGGCTTGCGGCAAGGATGCCGCCTGCGAAAACGACGCCGACGGCAAGCGCTGCGAGCCGCGTAAACGTTGCTTTCATCGAGGATCCCCCAAGATCAGGTGCCTTTTGATAGCGCTACCATGATCGATTCCATTTGGCTTTGTCAATCATTTGCTTTTACAACCCCGACCGGAGTCAAATACGCGTCTGCTCTTCATTGTAAGCTGATGCGAATGACGATTAGATCAGCCAGAAAACGCATCGCCGCCCGCCACGACCGGAAACCCAAGCATCGCAAACAGGGTGCGCCGACCATTGCGGACGTCGCCGCGTACGCGGGCTTTGCGCCGATGACGGTCTCGCGCGTCATCAACGGCGAGAACAACGTGCGCCAAGAGACGCGCGAAGCGGTCCAAGCCGCCATCGCCAAGCTCAAGTATTCACCGAATCTCGCGGCGCGCACCTTGGCCGGCGCAGAACAAGTTCGCATCGGCATGCTCTACAGCAATCCCAGCGCGGCATTCTTGAGTGAGTTCCTGGTGGGCAGCCTGGAGCAGGCACGCTTGAGTCACGTCCAGCTGGTGGTGGAGAAGTGCGACGTCGATGCGCACGAGGATGATGTGGTGCGCGAATTGCTGGCGACCGGACTCGACGGCATCATTCTGCCGCCGCCATTGTGCGACTCGAAGCGCATTCATGCGGTTCTGATGAAGGCCGATGCGCTCGCGGTGGCCGTCGCCAGCGCGAGTCCGAGGGCGGGGTTATTGGCCGTGCGGATCGACGATCATGCCGCGGCAATGGCCATGACGCGTCACATTCTCTCGCTCGGCCACACTCGCGTCGGTTTCATTATCGGCAATCCTGACCAGACGGCGAGCGCGCAGCGTCTCGCCGGATACAAGGCGGCGCTGACGGAAGCGGACATTCCCATCGACAATTCACTGATCCGTCAAGGACTGTTTACATATCGCTCGGGCTTAAAGGCGGCCGAGCAGTTGTTGAGTTTGGCGAAGCCGCCGACCGCCATTTTTGCGAGCAACGATGACATGGGCGCGGCCACCGTGGCCGTCGCGCATCAGCATCATCTGGCCGTGCCCAAAGGCCTCACGGTCTGCGGTTTTGACGACACGGAATTCTCGCGCTCGATCTGGCCGGAGCTCACGACCATTCGCCAGCCGATTGCCGACATGGCGCGCTCCGCGATGCTGTTGCTGCTGAAGAAAATCAAGGCGCGGCGCGAGGGACGCGAGGAAGAGGTCAAACACGCCCTGCTCGACTTTACGCTGGTGCACCGCGACTCGGACGGACCGCCGAGCCGCTGAGCGCTCAAGAGCCTAACGGCGGATCGCGCGAAAACGAATACTCGCCTCGAAACTCTTGCCGGGCGCAATCACCGGCATCGCCGTTTCTCGATCGCTCCGATTGAGCGCATTGTTGATGTGAGGGACCGGTTCGAAGCAGAAGGCATCGAGCTCGCGTTGAATGTACACCACCGCGCTCGACAGATCGCGGGACGCGGTGATACCCAGGGCCTGCGCCTTGTCCGGCCACGCAATGATGGCCAAACCGTTCCAGCCCGTGAAGCAATGATCGATGTTCGCGTTCTCTACGGACATACCTTTCGAAAAGTCGAAGGGGCCGGCGGGCACAACCTGCTCGCACGGCAGGCCATCATCGCTTATCTGCCATACACCTCGCGCGTGAAAGGTCAGGTGCGCCCCGTCGCGCGGAAAGTACGGATGAAATCCAAAGGCCAGCGGTACAGGCTGCGATTCCAAGTTCTCGGCCTCGAATTCGAGAATCAGCAAGTCATCAGTGAGCGTGATTCGCTGGCTTGCGTCGAAGGCCCACGGCCACCCCGCATCCGGTCGATGCACAAGGCGGAGCACCGCCGAATCGCGGTCGCGCGATTGCACCTGCCACGGCCGTTCGAATCCCACGCCGTGAATCGCGTGCGGTTCCGGCGGAAAATTTCGCGCCAGGGTCACGAGTTTGCCGCGCCATTCGAAGCTGCCGTGCCCGATGCGATTTGAATACGGCACCAGGGGAAAGCCGGCAGTGGCGTAGGGATTGCGCGCCGCGACGCCGGATTCGTTCGTCGTGCGCAGCATCTCCTGGCCGCCTACCGACCAGGTGCCGATGCTGCCGCCCACGTGCGGCAACAGGTCGCAGCGGGCCGCGCCGTGGGTCAGGGTAAGCGTTTCGGTTGTGGGCGGATCCAAAATCACGATATGGCCTTATTATGCGGACATGCAGCCCAAGGGTTAAAGTCGGCTATGATAGCGCTACCAGAATTCGCCGTCAGGTGCTTTGTGCGAAATTCGAGGGGACAAGCATGGGCCTAAGGCGCACGGCGTGGGTCTGCCTGCTGATCTGCGCCGCGAGCGCGCACGCCGAGGACGGCTACGATTTGTGGCTGCGTTACCGCCCCATCGAGGCGCCGTGGGCCGGGCACTATCGCAGTTTCGCCACCGAAGTCGTTGCCGCACCCGGCGCGAACCTTGCCGCGCGAGAGTTGCTGCGCGGGATGGCCGGCATGTTATATGCCACGCCCATGGTGTCGAGCCGGATCACGCGGGACGGCGCCATCGTGCTTCGCACGCCCGGCTCCGCAGGCGACCTCGGCGCGAATTTAAATGATCTTCGGACCTTGGGGCCCGAGGGCTATCTGATTCGCAGCATTCAGGTCCACGGCCGCCGCGCCACCCTCATCGCCGCCAATTCGGACATCGGTGTACTCCACGGCGCGTATGGCTTGATGCGCCTGATGCAGACGCGCCAACCGCTGGAAGCTCTGAACTTGCGGGAATCGCCTCGCATCCCGCATCGGATTCTTGATCACTGGGACAATTTGGACGGCACGATCGAGCGTGGCTACGCCGGCGCCTCAATCTGGAATTGGCAGACGCTGCCCGACTATCCTGGGCCGCGCTATGCCGACTATGCGCGCGCCTGCGCATCCATCGGCATCAACGGTGCGGTGCTCAACAATGTCAATGCGGATGCCATCAGCCTGACGCCGCAGTACTTGGAAAAGGCGGCGGCCCTGGCCCGCGTCTTTCGCCCCTATGGCGTGAAGGTTTATTTGTCGGCGCGATTCACGGCGCCCATCGAGATCGGCGGCCTGAAAAGCGCGGATCCGCTCGATGAGGCGGTGCGCGCTTGGTGGCGGAATAAAGCGGATGAGATCTATCGAACCATCCCTGACTTCGGCGGCTTTCTGGTCAAGGCCAACTCGGAGGGACAGCCAGGTCCGCAGGACTATGGCCGCTCGCATGCCGATGGCGCGAATATGTTGGCCACCGCACTCGCGCCTCACGGGGGCATCGTGATGTGGCGCGCGTTTGTGTATTCCGCGCATCAAAATGAGGATCGAGCCAAACAGGCTTACGATGAGTTCGTGCCGCTCGACGGACAGTTCGATGCGAATGTCCTGCTGCAAGTGAAGAACGGTGCCATCGACTTTCAGCCGCGCGAGCCGGGTCATCCCTTGTTCGGTGCCATGCCGAAGACGCCGTTGATGCTCGAAGTGCAAATCACCAAGGAGTACTTGGGTTTCGCGACTCACCTGGTTTATTTAGGACCGCTGTACGAGGAGGCACTGCGCTTCGAGACTCAACGCAATGGCGCCGGCTCCATCGCCAAAGCCATCGACGGCATGGCCGGCGTGTCGAATATCGGCACGATGCGCAACTGGACCGGCTCGCAATTCGATCAGGCTAACTGGTATGTCTTTGGTCGTCTGGCGTGGAATCCAGAACTCTCATCCCGCGCGATCGCCGAGGAATGGGTGCGCATGACCTTCTCGAACGATAACCGCTTCGTCGCGCCGACAGTCGCGATGATGATGGGCTCGCGCGAAGCGGCAGTGGACTACATGACACCGCTAGGCTTGGCGCACCTGATGGCGGCAGGGCATCACTACGGACCCGGGCCCTGGCAAGGCGGCGGCACGCGTGCGGACTGGACGCCGCCCTACTATCATCGCGCGGATGCCGACGGCATCGGGTTTGATCGCAGCATGACCGGCAGCGATGCGGCGTCACAATACGCGCAGCCGCTCGCCGCAGAGTTCGAGGATCCGAAACTCACGCCGGAAAAGTATTTGCTATGGTTTCATCACCTGAGCTGGGACTATCCGATGGCATCCGGCCGCACGCTCTGGGATGAGCTCGTGATTCATTACTCGCGCGGCGTCGAATACGTTCGAGAGATGCGCCGCACCTGGGCGACGCTCACGCCGTACGTGGACTCGGAGCGCTACGCGGAAACATCCGCCTTTCTCGCCATCCAGGAAAAAGAGGCACGCTGGTGGCGCGATGCCTGCATCGCTTACTTTCAAAGTATATCGAAACGACCGCTGCCGGCCGGCTACGCACCCCCGGAGCACACGCTTGCGGAGTACGAAGCGATCTTCACACCTTATGCACCGGGCAATCCCGGCTGGACCGCCGCACCCTTTCGCCATTGAGCCGACCTCGAGCCATCCGAGCCAACATGAACAATATCGCGGTCTCCCTGTTCTGGCTGTCGATCATCACGCCGCTGGCAGGTCTCGCCGACTCGTCGCTGCCGCCGCCGCTACTGCATGAGATTTTTCAAGACCATGCAGTCTTGCAACGCGAGCAGCCCATCAAGGTGTGGGGCAAGTCAAGCGCGGGAGATCGCGTCAGCGTTTCGATCGGTGCCAAGACGGTTGAGGCG